>Ga0307515_10001429_pt1 | contig 54029 bp, 50 predicted proteins | sample 17_EM_MG_FD_194513 | JGI IMG/M metagenome (GOLD analysis project Ga0307515, IMG submission 194513) | Populus trichocarpa ectomycorrhiza microbial communities from riparian zone in the Pacific Northwest, United States - 17_EM | ecosystem: Host-associated > Plants > Roots > Unclassified | place...
CCACGAGACTTAGATCTCTAGCGATAATCTTACCTATACACCTATTTTACTATCACTCGAGTCCACGTTTGCAACCGTATACCATAATTACCATACGTATGCCTATAAGGCCGAACGCTGGTGTACGCGCCCTTACACACTGGCGAACATACCGAGAGGTGCTGAACAAAGTATTCTGGCGGGAAATTAAGCCTGTCACCTGCAAACCAAATCCCAATGCCGCGAGTGGGTATTCCAACTTTCTCTGTGCAGATGGCAACTTAACGCATTGCAAACCGGTTTTAGCAGGATGGCTTGCAGATTGCCCTGAGTATAGCAACCTACATCATCTCGAGTGGCATTTCTGATTGTGGTTCAAGTGTCCAATGAATGCACTTGGCAATTATGTCCCTTCTGGCAAGCAACACCCCAGGCGGGTTCACAACCTATATAGAACAGTTAGTGATGCCAACATAAAGGCAGCTGATGTGGAATTCTCGTCGCCCCATGCCCACCGAAGATTCAATCTGTTTCGACATAGTTCCTGTACCGTCCGTAACCTCCCGAAGCCCGCCCTCTTCTGTTCAATGCAGATTGACTTGCGTGACCACCTCGAGGAGTGAATTTTCAACTTCATGAAGAGTCACGAATGCCTCGAGAGGTACAATGTAATCTGGGTGTACGTGCCTGTTTACCTTCACCTCAGACCAAAAAATTAGACATATGAGGAAGTTTGTCAATGCAATAGGAAGGAGATAAAGGAAATGCGGCAGTACCTGCTTGGAAATGTAATACAGTCTCAACAAGGCGGAAGTTCCGCTCAACATGCCATATTCAATTGCGCAATTCAGTGCACACTGGCATTGTTAGAATTCTATATGTATGCTCGAATCAAATCTCACCATAATGCGACTTGAGCTACATGGAGGACACCTTGTATCCTGGTAACACCTTCAAAGATGCTTTCTTACTCTGGCGAGTTGGGAAAGAGTGGAAGGCTAAAGCTATGCCCTCTGCACGGAACTCGTGAAGAAGTGGAATGTAGATGAGGCAATGAATGCTGAAACTGGGACTCAGTCCGAGAAGCGGCGAGAAATGAAGGCCTAGTGAGATTATATCAGCCTCGAGGTTGAGATTTCCAAGGAGATAGATTCCGACTTCAACGTTCTGAATATCCGCATCGTGACTCATTGGGTGAAACACATTCCTCGACACGCAGCCTTGCAACAGTTGTCTGCCGAGGGACATGAGCAGGCACATAAAATAAACTTCAAGGACGGTTGTATCGCCTCCAATCGCAATCTCAAGTACCTGCCCCATGAGATCACCGTTGAGCGTGGCATTCTGTGCTTCAAAATCAAAGAGCTCAATGTCCAAGCCATCACTCAGTGGCGGGAGTACTGTGCTACCGCCTGCAAAGTCCTCCCTTCCCATGCTGATATGGCTGCCCCCCTGGGCTCCCAGTCCTATGCAAAGACCGAATTCACGGGGCCCCACAACTGCCATGATGGGTAACATCCTGACGCCATGGTGAAAGATTTCAGATCATTACTTGACAAGACGCAAGAGGCAACGCACCGCACGGTGATATACAGCGGGAACCAGGTGTTCATCAAGCATAAGAGTCGTACCTGGACATAAATGTCGGACGTACAACTGCACGCAATGGAGCTCTGAATTTTCCATAGTACTAAGGTTCCAGTTGAGGGTTTAAATGGTAAATGCATATGTCAGATGTGTTTATATAGAGGAACCCAGAGCCGGCATTGAGAGGATCGACAGAATGACTGGGTATGGGTAAAGATACGACCAGGAAGGTGTTATGGTGCGCTGAATGGGAATCGCCTGTTGCAACTGCAATGACTATTCAGAATCAAACTCCTAAACTATGATGGAACATTCATTGAAAACTGGTTCGCCCTCGCATTTACGACAATAGCTGAGAACTCCGGTAACTTGGTTTCTGTCGTTAAATATGTACAATTGTGAAAAGCATTGGCCGCGGTTGATTTACAAATTTTCAGTGTGGGAAATCTTGTCAGCTACGCACACGTCTTCCAGAGATAGTTAGTAGTAGTAAGCCAGGAGACAGACGGAACGAGCACTGGATTGTCTATAGCCACATACATCTGGGGACTTAGAATACTAGGTAGAATTAGTAAAGAGAGGAAGGCATTTTGCACGCAGGTAGAAGGAACCTGACGAGAGATTGTTGCAGCATCATCCATCGCCTTGCCATCCCAGATAATGAGTAAAGATTGAATTACATTTTGCGCTAGGGTAGAATGAATGGGAGGAGAGAATTTCCCAGCGTCACCCATCCCATTGAAATTTCGATTCATGCTTGTAACCAATGTAAACATTCCGAGGTATGGTCATGGTTGGCCACAATGCTGGAGTGATTTTTGAAAATAGAAGACCGACAGAATGAGAACAAACAGTGAAACAGCGATCAGAGTGCGATATACAACGCTACGCGTTGGATGTACACCAGGCGTGTAGTAATCCACGACTGGAGTGTCTCCGACAGCTCTGATGGACCGCATCTGCTGTGAGGGAGCGACGCGGCCTGGACTGACATATTGTGTGCTGATGCTGCAAGCGGAAGGCTGGGTTGTACTGTTTTCATTAACTAACAAAACTTACAAGTTGAACCAATAAATCGCCAGAACTTGAATATATACATCCCTTCTTCCCGCCTACACCTTCTTTGACTTTTCCTCCCGTATGATACCCATCAACATCATCCTGATCTCGACATCACATTGCCTTGTACAATCAATGCCTCTCATTCCCAAACTCACCCGACAATCTACGCCACTTTGCACTGTCCCTCTGGGCTTCCTTCCAGTACATGCAACAGTGTCATAATGCTAACGTATCGGATGTAGATTCATTTTCCACTCACAGCGATGGCACAAAATTGCAGCAGGAAACAAAACGGTAAGGCTAGGGCAAAGACAGAGACATTGTTTATAAATTGACCACCAAGGTTGCATCGGGACCGTATATAGGGATTCATCTTGGATCACATTCGTGTACTCATACATATAATACATGATTGCAGTGTCACGGATGAGAGGGCATGGGACTGCATTTATGATATCATCTTTCTGGATCCAGTGATGACTCTCCACTTGTCACAATTGCCGCTGTTGTGGCTTCATGGAAGAAGCGGGAGTATGCCTGTTCCGAAATGATGGGCGGCTATCCGCTCATTTCTGGGGCATATGATTGAAACTTCCCACGACCAAATGGACAAATGGATGTTGGAGAACCTCCGTGCCTTCAGTCAACAAGTGGATCGCGTTAAACCGCAGACAACCTGCTCGGAAAACGTTTCACCGACCATTGAGAGTGTCTCATGGCACAGTAGCGATGATCTCAGGGCAAGTATTGAGCCACTGAGGGGCCAGCAGTACAAACTAGGCGATGTGCTGGCTGTTAGATCACTGAATCACGATAAGATAATCAATGTGGATGATGAGAGTGAGAACTGGGCGGATCCCAGTGGCCGGAGTGGTGGACGGCCTAGTCATTGCGATGTCAATCATAATGACGATGGTGAGGGTGAGGAGGACATGCAGGGCTGTGAGAAAGTGCCCAAGAAAGGGAAGGGAACAAAGGATAGGAAGGGGAATGGGAAGGAGACAGAGGACAGGAAGGGGAAAGGGAAGCAGAAGGGGAAGGGGAATGGTAAAGGGAAAGCTATTGTTGAACAAACCCCAGGGGGAGATGATATTTCTTGTGCCATTGTTTTGCAGTTGCAGCAGGAAAACTCAGAGGCAGACTATGACAGGGAGCGCTAACCAGAGCGGGAAATGTTGGAGCAGGAAGCATCGCCCGCAGGGTCAGGATCCTCGGATGCTGATTTTGACTCTCCTGAGTCGGATGGCCAATATGGCTCAGAAAGTGATTCTGATGTGGATTTGGGCGTGGAGGATGAACTGGACTCACCGGGCGGTGTTGATTTGAACGCCGAAGTGGATATGGAACGGGAGAGTAAAGATGAAGAAGATGAGGAGTTGCAAGATGAGTAGGAGGAGGAGGTGGTGTATGAGAATGAGGAGGAGCATGAGGATGAGGATAATGGCAAAGAACCTCAGACGATGGGCCATAGAGAAATGGTGCATCCATGGGGTGACGATGCTGATACCATGGTAGAAGATCAACCAACGGTACTACCTGCGCAATGCCAGGAGAAGCGCGAGCATACCCCACAGTCATAACCTTGGGGGCCCACCCGATGGCCACAACACCGGGAACCGTAAGCACGACAATGATCTCTGGATAGTCCTACCCTCAGTCAGTTGGAGTTTTTGCGACTTGTGACACCGCACAAACCTCGCCAAGCGGCGCCAACTCTGCTGGACCCTGAGGCAGCGGGAAACACCGTGGCTGGCGATATGGAGCAGCAGCTACCGCCCAAATTGGCGGGTGGTGACAATTTACACAATGAACCTCTCCGGATGTCATTCTACCCAATGTCCCTCACGCTGACGTTCCACACCCCGATCTCCCTCTCCTTGAGGCGAGCACAGATGGCCTGGGAGGCAAGGAGTGAACCAGTCATTCCGTTGCGCAGGAGGTGTGCATTTGGGTTAGAGTCGAGTCCTGGTCTTGTGTCTTTCCTTGCTGTAATCTATTCATCTCAGGCATTGAGTAAGGCATGCGTGGAGGTGTTTTGTTCCTTTGGGTCAGGGTTGTGGGCTTGTTCGTTTCCTGTGTTCCAATCTATGAATCTCAGGCATTGATTATTACATGCGTCGCAAGGTTTTTGGATTGCTCAGGAATCATTTTTTGTATATTCATATCATTATGGGACATTGCGCATGGAGTGTTTTTGAAACACCTGGCGTGTAAGAAACCGCCTTGAGATGGTGCTGAGGCTCAAGAAATCTGTCATGTATTGTAAGCTTATCCCCACACCAGACTGCTCATGCCCAGCTCAGGCCCAGCACTAACTTTCATCCCTGTCTACAGTGAATACTCCACTTCTCCTGTGTCATCCACAATGCCAGAGATGACCCCTTTCCATTGCCCCGACTTGTCATTTCGAAAGAATCTCAGCTCAGACACCTCGCGACTTAAATATATCAAGTTTAGTGTTAGCAACCGGTCTGTGGAACGGGCCAGTAGTCCAAGTTCTGTCAGCTGAAACGATTCGGTTCGGTTCCAAACGCGACCGAAATCCCGACCAGCTGCCTCACGGCGGGCAAATCCCGGAAATGTTCCCGTCCTACCGCGGCTTTTGCCGGGATTGGCCAGGCGCGTAGGTTCCAATCTCCAGTTCCGGTTTTCAAGTATTTCTAATGATGGTCGCATTCAGATATCCTATTACTAATCGGAAAATATTGACATTTGTATATCTTTGTCCTTTTCTGATGTATTGGCCGCCTTTAGAATCACAATCAAGGGAGAAACGCTCCCTTCCCCATGCTTAAAATGAGCGTCAATGGTGAGTAAATGATTTCTGGTCTTGCATCATGGGTTATCTGAGTCGGAATTGGATGCAGATGTTGATAAATGAGCAATCAGCTTCCTCTATAAGCAAAATAGAAACAGTTACACTCCCTGCCCTGTTCTGAATATGATCGTCAACGAACCGTGAACGATTGTTAGTCATGCATGTTGGCTTATCTAATTGGCGATTGATTGCAGACATCTCTATTGCGGGAATTGGCTGCTGTTATAGGCAAATAGCACGCAATGTTCCCGCCACAGCCTCACGGACAACCGCAATTTTGTGCATTTTCAAAGCTGCAACTCAGTGATAATGAGTTTTATAGCCTATAAACCAATCACAACTGTGTATATAGCCATTAATGGACACATCGAGCTTTGATTAATCTTGGTGCATGGCCAAGAATAATTGACGCTCTGTTGACGCTCATTTTCATGATCAGGCAGGGAGCATGTTGCTGTCTTTTTGGCCTACTAAGGCAGCCAATCCTTTTAGTATACATCGAAATGGCCACATCTCGGAGTGAATACCTGACTAACAACACCGAAAATCATTGACCCTCTTTTGAGGCTCTCTTCCAGACTCGGGCCTGTAGCATATCGATCTCGCTTTTGCCTCTGATTGCAACCTGTATGTCATTCATCAATCCCTCCGACCAATCGCCATGCAGAGTAACCATGATGCTAAGGCAAACATTGTTGACAGTCCATTGAAGGTCATTTTGCCACGGGCGTATCTGCAATATGGAACCATTCACTTTGCCACAGTATATCAATACTGGTCTTGTGGCAGACATTCTGTGCTATTCATGTACGTTCTGCTTTATTACTACATTGTTCTTTAATGATACATATAAATATATCCTTTGAAATATACTTTAAAGTGTCCACAAATTGTCGATGATGATAAAACTCCACAATCCCGTTCTATATATTCAACACTCATCTTCGCTGTCAGACTCACTCAAACAGCTGCCATTATCTTCAAATCACTGTCAGCTGCATTACCAGGCAGCCGATAGTGTACTAACCTGTGAATGGACCATCATGAGTCAGCAAATCAAGAATACAATCTGTATTGTGCATTCGATCCTGGTCAAACATTGAGCGCTGTGATGCGGAGTATGTATATTGACAGATGTGGGTGGCACAGCTTCTATTTCAAACGTCTATTGTTCAACCGATGGCTCAGGTGGCATTCCGGGCTGAGGTGGCGCCTGTCGTGCTGGAGGTGGACTCGGGCCTTTGTGCCTCCAGCGTGTCTGTGGATGTTTTGGGGTGCCATTTTGGCAAGGATGGCAGCCGTCTGTTTGATTTTCGCGAAACATTGCCGGGTGTCTTTCGATCACTGCCACGATCAAATTTCCTGGGGACGATTATCATGAAATTCAGCTGTGACATTCCCAGAACTGACCATATTGTGATGTTCAATGCCGCAGACTATGCAGACATATGCCTTGTTCGACCATGGAGGTTTGCCATTACAGGAAGCGATTCATTCGTGACGTAGCTCTCTACATACCCCAGCTGTGCGTTATATTCATCCTTCAACATGGTCTACCCAGATATGAATTTACATACATTTGATCATATGCTACTTCTTGTTCTGGCTGCTTCCAGTTTTCCGTACCTGTTTTTGATATGCATCCTGGGTCATAGTTATGGTGGCTACAATTGCAGTGTTGCGGTGGACTAACGGGTGTCTGCGTTGCTGCTGTGCCTTTCCGAGTGGTGCATTGGTTGAAGCGCCAGTTATTTGGCTCTATTTGGCTCCAATCGCACCTGGGGGAAATGTTTCAGGAGCAATGGCTGGGAAATATAGAAACGAAATGTGTGGAAGATGATCATGAAATGCACTGGGAAGTGCTCAACATTGTATTGTGAGATACAAGTCAAAATTGAATGAGTGACAGCCAACTTGCATCTTGAATTCAAGCTGAATCCTGCTGCGTATATGTGCAGTGTATATAGCAACGGGAGAATCCAACTGTGGCACGATTTTAGTAAGTCTGTCCCATATTGTGTGTTTGTTTACAGGGATACATCAAAATGATGAACACCTGATATCTCATGTTTGATAGATATAAAAAGGACATTCTTGGACAGAAAGGCCGTCTTGTGATGTTTGTCTCAAGACCTCGCCTGGATCTTACATAAATCACACACTAACTATGAAGTCATAATGTACTGTTAGGATGACTATTGCCAATGAAATGACGGTCAAGACGCTGATTACGCTTTGTTCGAATTGATGAAACCTACCTACCTTGACATTAAAGACGCAGCTTGCCTCCATCCGGTCTATGTCTTGCAACATCCGACATTTCGCCCAACAACAAGGTCAATACAAGATACACTAGTCAATGCTGCAAAAATAAACATGTTCTAGTCCTGTCATGGAGGATGTCCCTCCACGGAGAGACCGGTCCAGCCACGGAGTCCCACACTCAGTGACTGAACTGGTTCGTTTGAGGAGTGTACCCCAGCACCATACCTCCATGTCTGGAAGGGTTCATTCGTGGAGCATACATAGACCTTGCTATGTACACTCAATGGCACGGTGCAACTGCAGTTACAGTGTGCTCCATATCCTAACTTGAAACCAGCACTGCTTCTTGGATGCCTTCTTCTTCTACATCGTCCTCTTCCGTCCTGCCCAAATCTTGGTACTCTTCATGATCCTCCCCTTCTTCAATATCATGTTCTGTCAAATCACATTTGTCGTTTTCCTCTGGGCCATTGCCCAACTATACGTGTTGCTTTCGGGCTCTTTCAGGCTTTCACTGTGGCGAAAGCAAACCTAGAAGGTGTCCGGCCTCAGAGCGGAGCTAACTTTGAAAGTTCGTTGGCTTTCGCCGCAAATTTCATTTCGCGCAGATACACTTTCATGCTTACTTGCAGATGAGGTTGCAGCGGTAAACTCAAGGTTATCTGTCACGGTACACTCAAGGTTCAGCCGCGAGCAAAGAGGTCTACAGCTCAGGTCTGCATGTGAAGCTCAAGTTCTCGCCCGCATCCGAAGCTCAAGCTTTGGCCAGCGGTGCAGCGCAGGCCAATTTGAAAGCTCCAGCCAGCATCGAAAGCTCTGGCCAGCATACTGGCCAGCCTCCTAGAATGGGGTCTTAACTCATTGTCGGATATCAACTTAGAGTTGTAGTGCGTGGTATTACTACCAATTGTAGGACCATCAGTGTCACCACCATGAGCATGAAGATCTAGTACACTGTCGATTATCACTAGCTTGTTGAAAGCAACAGTGAATGGATGAAGAAGCTCAATTGTCTATCTATACAAGAGAAGGAAATCACTAGACTTATGTACAGAGAAGAGACACTAATCGGCGAAGCCGAGTATAACACGCAGAGCCCGAAGCCGAATACAAATACTGGAGCTAGGGCTCCTTCTTAGCATGGCGGCAGGCGAGGCCCATGGGGGCTTGAAGCCACCGGCCTGATTCCCGCAACCTTAGGCCGATAGGGGCTGTAAGCCCACGGACGCCTCCAAAGTCACCGGGCCAAACTCGGTGCCAACATCTATGTTCACGTTCGCACTCACCACTAGCACTCATGCTTGCACTCACGCTGGCCCCACTACTCTGGCCCAATTACTCTGGAATTCACGCTGCAGATCCCGCTGGCAAATATGATTTGAAGATCTGCTCTCCATAGGTGTCCAAGTATTGCCATTAATCCAGTGCCATTGACTTAAATCCTGAACACCATGACCATTAAATATCGTGAGATTCTCAGACTGGGACTACAGGTCTGCTTGGTAGAGTTTGTTCCGGAGTTAGTTGGTCACAGGAACAAACTTTGTCTAACAGTCTATTGCTAACAAGATTTGTGAATGAGATCTGTAAATCCACTAAGTTAGTTGATTCTTATGAACTCCCTGTTTCTGTTAATAGATAAGGATTGTGACTGCTCTTTTAGACCTGACGCTTTTCTCTTTCCCGTTTCATATGCATCTTGGACCTTCAGACTTGGGCCTAGACAGCGACGGCTCTATAGCCAATACACACGGCTCCCCTCTTTACTATCGCAACATTTTCTGCCGTCTAACCTTATACTGGTCAATTGAAGATGGCTTTCATTCATAGCCTGGAGAATCCTCACGATACTCGCACAGGGTGGTGATGGTCACTGCCGGAGGGTGCACCCAACTAGCTGCAACACTGCAAAAGTCCACATCAAAAACCAGCTGAGTCTCTTCAATAGACCAGCTGCATCTACAGAGAAAGAGGTTCTCCTGTGAAAGATGATTGGCGGCGAAAGAGCCACTGCAGCGAAAGCGCCACTGCAGCAAAGGACGCAAAAAGAAGTGCGAATCCCCAAGCCTGAAAGGGGGCGAAAGCGGATCAGCAGCAATCGTTTGTGGGAAGCAGTGAATAGCCTAAAAGCACGTGGCACAGTCGGGAGCTTTCAAAATGCGGTCGAGTTTTGCGATGTGGCTGAATGAACGTAGTTGCGCTACGGTGAACGCAATTGCACTGATTAAACTCAGCTGGCTATGGCTAGCTGAGTGTGCATACATGCGTGAGCATGTGTGTGCAGAGTATCCACCGATTGTACACTCAGTGAAGAGACCATTCCATTCACTCGGGTGCGGTGCAGTGGTATGCTCCGTGAATGAACCAGTCCAGTCACTCAGGGTGGGACTCCGTGATTGGGCCAGTCTCTCCGTGGTGGGACATCCTCTGTGACTGGACTGGACCAGAACTGATCGGCCATTCCGGCAGGCATGTATGGCAAATCGACGAAGCATTCCACATGACGATGTCATGAGGCGAATACAGACAAGAGTGGCTTGGAGGCAGAAAGTCTGCGAGTGTTGGGAGTATTGCGCAACATGCAGCGGTGAAACGATGTGAAATGCACTGTTTAAGCAACGAAGTGAGAGAGAAATGGATCAAGGATCATTTGGAGCAAGAGGCTGCAGTGGCGAAGAAAGCTAGTTCAAGATACAAAGCCAGTCATGATGCAGGAGCAAGAACATATGGGAAATGTTGAAAAGGGACAATCTACAACCACAAAGCGTGAATTAACATTTCAGGAGATATTGAATACTATCGGAGACATTCTGAGCCCTCTTGCATGTTCCGAAAATGTGGAGTATGGGGAAGAAGAGGATGATAGTCATGAAGATACAGGGCATGGTAAGCTGAGTGACAATGACGAACCTGGCTGGGTGATGGGCACAATGTCCAAAACGGTTCAGCACCACATCAAGAGCATTCGGGGGAAGAAGATGAGGCTTTATGCACTGACATGACTGCGAAGCGGGGACGTGGCCAACTTCTTCAATGAGCGAGAAGTGAAGTACACGACGACTGACTTGACGGTTCCGGCTGTTGCGAAGACCCAAACACACTCGAATGCAGCCACACCATGACCGACAACATGTGGAGATCTTGGGCTGGCTCTTGATCTCGTCCCTGGACACTCACAAATGCCACATGTAACTTCTGCACAGCAAGGTAGTCAAATGAGGCTTGGTCAGGACAAACTTCAAGCAGCCAATCACATAGTACCGCCGATGCCCACCACGGTGCCCAATTGGTCCCAAATCGAGAGTGTGTAGCCAGTTCAACCCGTAAAGTTTCATCCCTGCATATAGCGTCCTTTGCTAATTACACTATAGACAGCCGATTGGGACAAATACTTGGTGACGGCTCCTGTATCACCGGAAGTGTCAATAGCCAACCAGGTATTCTTAACAACGTATCTCGTGTAAAAGCAATTGGTCAACGTATTTTGGTAGATGTCAGTTTTGTCTGGATTTCAGTGACCGAATTGTTGTTGGAAATGATAGCGGGTGCTATGACAAAGTCCAAAAGCAATATCATTCTCTCTACTCTAGCGGTCTCTCTATATAAAGAATGAAATGGCCACATTGGCCGCTCCGCCTTTGGGCAGACTCGGGCCCAGGGTTGAGCGGGTTTCCAATACTCCCACTCCGAGAATACCCCGCCCATACAAAAGTCAATGATAGAGAGAGCAAAAGCAGGAGAACAAAAGAAAGTAAGAAAGAAAGACTAAGTACAAAAGTAAGACCAAGTGCAAGTCAAAAAGAGACAGACTCGGCATCAAGCTGGATACTATCAAAAAACAAAAACTGACAGCTCCAGGTCCGTGCAAATACCCTGCAACCCTAACCCAGCTCAACGTCATTTCAGTGACAACCGCCCACAGTCAACAGCCATCAACAAGTAAAAGCAACCACAACTCAACAAACAACATAAAGAAACACAGTTGCAGCCAAAACTGATATATACCCATACTGGCACGATGCTGCACAAATGTCTCCCTAGCCAGAGCCTTTGTAAGACAGTCTGCTACCATAACTCCAGTGGGAGTATACTCCAGAGATATTTCTCCTCCTTCTACCTTTTCCCTAACAAAGTGATGCTGAATATTGATATGCTTGGTGCGAGCATGGTACTCGGGATTGTGCGCAAGTGCAATGCATCCTTGGTTATCTGCAAAGATTGTGATAGAAGGGAGCTACTGGTAGTGGCGATCCAGAATCTCACTGAGGAAGAAGTGAACCCAAATTGCTTCGTTAGTAGCCTGAGTGAGTGCCATATACTCAGCTTCGGTGGCGGACAAGGCCACGGTGGCCTTTTTCTTGCTTGACCAGGAGACTGGCAATTGACCAGCCAGAAAGATGTAAGCACCAGTGCTATGGCGCGAAGCCAGACACCCAGCCCAATCGCTATCACTGTAGCCAGCGATCTCTGTATGCCAGAGGATCTTTGGATTGTGGGGCTGGGTCAATGGAGTAGCCTTGGGAGTCGCTGCGAATGCAGATCACCTCGTTAGGTGCAGTTGCATGTGTGCAGATCCGCAAATATACCTGAGGATGTGAAGGAGGGCTGCAAGATGATCAATGCTGGGAGCTCTGGAAAACAGAAAGATTGCTCCCACTGCATATGAAAGGTCTGGCCTGGTAGCCAGCATCAGGTACATAATTGAGCCAACGATACTTCGATAGAGAGTAGCATCATGGTGGGAGAGAAGAGCTACAGGTTCCTTTCTGAGCTTCGTACCTGGACTGAGAGGAGTACTGCAAGGGTGGCTGGAGGAGAACTGAAACCGTCGGAGAATCTCCTCAGCATACCGCTACTGTGAGAGATGAAGTCCATTTTCATCTCGAGTAACTGCAATGCCTAGAAAGTTGCAGAGGGGACCAAGATCTGACATCTCAAAACAAATACTCAACTTCTTTTTCATGGACTGGACACTTTCCAAATTACCAATCAACAAAAGGGCATCTACATAGACCATCAGGAAGAGAGTTCGAGAGGTATTGCAGTAAACACAGTGATCTGCTTCCCTTCGCTGCAAACCATGCAGTGTAAAGAATCCATGCAATGCCTTGTTGAGAACACGAGATGACTGTTATAAGCCATCCAAAGTCTTGTGAAGTTGGAGAACCAGTTCCTTCTGGGGCCTCCTCGAAATGCCTGGAGGCAGCTCCATGTAAATGGACTGCTCATCACTGCTCAGATCCTGCCCAAAGAATGGGGTCTTAATATCCATCTGGTGGATTTCAAAGTGTGTTGATACTGCAAGAACAAGTAGAAGGCGAAGTGTCTGAAACTTGACCACTGGGGAAAATGTTTCCAGATAATGGATGCCATATGACTGTGTATATCCCTTTGCTACCAGTCGTGCCTTGTACCACTGAACCTCTGCTTTTGGTCCACACTTAATCTTAAAGACCCATCTGCATCCGATTATATTTAGATGCTCTATTTGGTTTCGATGCACTTCAGTCCAGACTTTACTCTTCAAAATCAATGCCAGTTCCTCTTGGCATGCCTGCTGCCACTGACTTCGTTGTGAGGAATCCATAGCCTCTTCCCAAGTTCGAGGTTCTTCGAAGGATGTAGTTGCCTGTGTTAATGCAGCGTGTCCCATGTTGCTGCCAGTGTGCTGAGTGCTTTGTGACTGTTCCTCGTGGAATTGTGGGGTACTAAATATGCCAGAATTATTTCGTGAGCTCTGTGTTTGCGATGGTCCTACAACTGGTCTAGTTACATCATCATCAACTGCGGTCCTTGGAGCAGGAGCTTTGAGTACAATCGAATCAAAGGTTTCCTTATTGTCCTCACTTCGATTGGTGTCGTCTGCTTGTGGTGGTGTATCTGCTTGTGAGTCTGCCTTCGATGGCTTTGAAGCAACTCCTGAGTCCTCCTCTTCATCTTCCTTGATGACTGCCACTGGTGGATATAGCACTGCTGCTGGCGCTGGAGGTACAAACTCAACATCCCTGGTGATGATTATTGAATGGTTGCAGTACACCCTATACTGATTTCTGCCTTCATAGCCCACAAGATGTCCTGAAATTGCATTGGGCTCCCACATTCTTCGAAGGTCTTTTGTAACATGATGCCATACCTCACATGCAACGGGCTGTAGATAGACTAGCTATTGGGCAGGCTTGCCAGTCCATAACTCATAAGTGTCTTGGTTTGAGACCTGGTGGGAGTTCGATTCATAATATAAACAGCAGTCCTCGCTGCTGCAGCCCACCGAAAGAGAGAAAGTTGAGCCCCATACAGCATTGCCTTTGCTCGCCCAACAATTGTCCTATTGGCCCTCTCTGCAACTCCATTCTGCTCCTGGGAATAGGCAGCAGAAACCTCATGCTTGCATTCAGAGGAGGCCAGAAAGGCCTCGAAAGCATGAGATGTGAACTCTCCACCATTATCAGACCGAAATGCCTGAATCTTGACTCCATGCATGGTCTCACATCGTGCAAAGTACTTCTTGATGCTGGCAAAAGCTTCACTTTTCTTCTTGATGGGATCCAATTCCGTCCAAGATGTCGCATCATCCCTGAAACTGATATAATACTTCACTCCTCCCAAAAATTGAGGAGTCATTGGTCCACAGAGATCAGAGTGGACCATATCGAGCGTATTCAAGGCCAGTTGAGCAGGCTTGGATAATGGATGTTGGGTCTGCTTCCCCTGCAGACTTGCAGCACATGCCTTGATGGCTGTGGAGGTTAATTTAATACCAGAGGCTGGGTCCTTGGCCAGCTGTTTGATTCCTTTGAACCCAATATGCCAAAGGGGTAGATGCCATTGGAACGCCGAATCAGCAGATTTCCCCGAGGGATGCTGGATGGGAGATGATGTAATAGGCACGGAGGCTGTGGCGAGAGCAGCATGGACAACCGGATTCCTCTTGGCCGGTAGCACATATGAGTTTCCAATCAGTGTCCCAGTTGCTATTATATCAGGACCATTCCAAATGTGCATGACATGATCAGCTTCCTCGCAATCTCCATTGGATGGACCGAAACCGGGCTTGCTGAATCCAATCCGACACCCTCACTGACAGATCAGGCCAAGAGAGCGAAGCGAGCTGAATCCAAGTGACGGAATATTGAGCACATCTTTGAGTGTGATGTCTCCAGAAGGTAGCAGCAACACCACATCTCCCCTACCAGTGGCCTTCACCAGGCAGTTGTTGGCCAGGGTGACTGTGGTCGAGTCAGGATAGTAAGTGCTACAGTAACTCCGCTGGGAGGTCATATGGTGTGAGGCTCCGCTTTCAACAATCCATCGATCCAGAGTGGGAGGAGAGTATGCATTATCCTGTGCATTGACCTGGGCCATACAAGAAACAACCTGCCTCGCATTGGCAGACCCCTGGCCCCTTCGATCCTCCCTGGCAATCCTCTTCTTGAACTCCTTCGCCCAGTGTCTCTTGAAGTGGCAGTAGCTGCAAGTGTTCTTGGAGCGGTTCCCATGCCGCTGATTATTCGCCCCCTTCGAAGGCTTCCCATTCTCCGCATACAAAGCGACTCCTCCTCTCCTGGATGTTGCCTTGCCCCCAGCGAGCTTCTCATGTTCCAGAATCAGGCTGGATGATACCTCGTCGAAGGTAAGAGACTCAGCGTTGGTGATGCTCGTTCTGAAGGGGTAGAACTCCATTGGTGAAGTGTCGAGCAAGACGAAGATCTTGTCATTGTCCTCAGAGGCTGTGCACCCAGCAGTGAGAAGTTGGTTGAGGAGCTTCTGCAATTTCGAGATAAAATCCTACATATCCTCCCCCTGGTACTGTACCTTGGACAGTTCACTCCTGAGGAACCAGATTCGTTGCTTGTCCTTCCCCTGGTACCACTCTTTCTGCCTCTTCCACACGGTCGCCGGATCACGCTCGGTTGAGTACATCTCTCGGTGTTTGGCGTCAAACATTCGTCCTAGCAGTCCCTGGACCTTGGTGGCTTGCGTATCCCATGTCTGCTGGCTCTCTACCAGCTTGGAGTCGATGAGGGGAGAGGAGCTGGTGGAAGCAGATGGAGTAGAGGAAGTTGGTGCCGATCCAGTGTCATCCATGGTGGCAGCAGGTCGAGGTTCCTTGACTTGGATCAGTGCAAGCCAATCCTTCTCTGCAAAGATGTCGGTGGCAGCAAGTAGCCAATTGCGATAATCTGAATGAGAGCTGAGGGGCTAGCTGAAGCCAATTGAAGCGAGAGCAGAGAGATCAGAAGTCATCTTGAGATATGTGTGATGGAGGTATATGATACTAAAGCGAAGGGGAGATAGAAGAAGCAATGTGGAATGAGAATCAGCAACCAGGAGTTGGATGTGATGAATTGGATGACTTGGATGTGAAAGAGGGAGTAGGAGAAAGGAGGTCCTTATGTATGAGATCCTGCGGTCAAAGGACAGATCTGACTGTATTCCAATGGCGTGCCAGGCGCCAGGTGATCGGAACACCAGTTGATCGGAACACCAGTTGATCGGAACACCAGTTGATCGGAACACCAGTTGATCGGAATACCTGCGTGGAGAGTGGGAAGAAATTATCTTCCTGAGGTATTTCTGAGCCGGAAGTCACCGTAGTGTGGTAGGTGACCAGGGGTCATCAAAGTGGCCGCACCACAATCACCAGCGCATTACTCGCTCCACCGCTAGAAGCACCGCTAATCAACAAAATTAGAACTTCGGAGAGGACAGAAGCAATGCCGCAAGAACTTCTGAGTTGGAGAGGTGAGTTAGAGACCTCCGATACTGGAGGGGTCGGAGTGAAGGAGATTGAAAAATTAAAAATACAAACAATCTCCGAACAGATGATCCGGAATGGTCCTTACAAAACAAATCGGAAGCTCACTTCCAGTAGTGACTTCGACGAATAGCATTGCCCTGTGAGAAGATGAGAACGTAAGGCCTGGCGTCAACCTTAGAAAAAAATGGGGGTGAAAGTCTTAGACTGACTAAAGCGCTGTGCTGTCCGGAGTGATAACGTGTTGGAAATGGTAGCGGGCGCTGTAAGAAAGTCCAAAAGCGATATCGATCTCTCTACTCTGGCGGGCTTTCTATATACAGAATGACAAGGCCACATTGGCCGCTCCGCCATCGGGCGGACTCGGGCCCGTGGTTGAGCGGATTTCCAATAATTGTGAGATAGGATTATTTATCAGCGTGTGTGCAATTGTCATATGGGCCATCGCAATGTTCTAGACTCCAAATAAAGTTGATTGATGAATAAAGATCTTTAAATGGTGTTGCCTGTTCTGGACAAATGATAATGCAAAACCTAAATTTCAGAAGAAATTTACAAACAAAGATTGAGTCAGTGATGTCATACACCTCATAGATGGAGCGGACGAAGTACATGCTAAACTCGGACAAATGACAGCTGACATGCTGCCACAATCCATGCTGCCAACTACATATCGCTTCGCTCAGACCTCCTGCACATGGTCGAGTAGTAGAACATTGCTTATGGTACATCATAGAGATTAAGGAGAATCAGCTGGATAATAAATCGGGAAGACTTCGGGCTATTAATAATCAAAACCAGTGGATGTATTTCTATGCCACACAATCCTAGCGGAACGCATTCAAATGCAATGGAGCTACATATTTGGTCAGGTAAATGACGTGTAAAGTGGTGGCGCAGACACCGGGATGTTTCGAAGATCTTGGATTCAAATGATATTTCATCAAAACTGTATACTGGCTGCCAGTAGAGGCTGTATGCACTCGTTGTTCAATTGTTGGGTACCCAAGTACTGTGAGTATGTCTCTAAGGTGAGCTCAAAGGTGAGCGTCAACAGTGTGTCAATGATTTATTGTCAGATCTATTCGGCTATCACCTGGCTGCATAGTTGCGTCCATCCAATGAAGCTGTATTGGCCGGCTTAGTAAGGAAAATAGCAAGCCACACACACCGAGCCCTGTGAGAGAAAAGAGCGTCATATGAGCGTCAACGAATTCTGGTCTTACATCCTGGATAATTACTGGGCGGTACAATGGCATTTAGCCATAATCATAATAGTGGCAGCCTTTTTAAGCACAAATACTACATCCGGTAGCGCTACTACCTCCTTACAATGAGAGGCAATGGAGTGTCAACGATACTTGGCATTGCATCATTGAAAATGCAAATGGTTTCGCCGCAACCTTGACTCATAATCAAACAGTAGCCCGTCATCCTACGCAAGACATGGTTGTGACAACATCCGGAGTATATCCCAAACATGAGTGTAAATGGAGCATCAATAACTTTTGACCTTGCAATATGGCAAATTCAAGCACTGCATGGCGACATGAGACTATCATCGAACTATCAGCCGCCTTTCTACATGAGAATGCTTGCAACAACATCCCTACAGTTTCCCAAAAATGACCACCAATCAAGCATCAATGACTTCTGGCTTTGCATCTTGGAAAAACATGGGGTCGTGCGGTGACATTGAACTATGATAAAATCATAGCCCAGCTTTCTAGGCACAAATGCGTACTACAAAATCGTAACCATGTCCCAAAATGAGCCTCAATGGAGTGTCAACGATTTTTGAGCTTGCTTCTTGGATAATCTAAGTGCAATGGAATGCAGATAACCCACATTGAACTTATGGCCAGTCATTATTGGCCAAAATACAAGTGATGATATTGTGTCCGGCTCCTACAATTGACCTCCCACTGAGCTTCATCAGGTTTGTTGGATACTCGGAAGAATACACAGCAATGAACTCCATTGCGCCCTTCCTGAATCGAGTTCTATGTGGTCACTCTTCGCAATCTGTCCTTTTCTACACCTTCACAAATGTGCATGCAATGTCATACAGATCTGATTTTTGGCATGAAGTTGCAGAGTTAATATTTATGAACCCGCAGTCTGGTTTACTGTATCGTTACTTTCAGTAGTCTCTCGAGTCGTTTGACCCTTCATTCCAATTCTTACTGCCATCTCAAATTGAAAATCTTTGAATGCCTCTTTGCTCAAGGTCATGATCTCTTCCAAAAATGAACATGTCTTTATTCGTGATTTGAGGGACCTTACATTGCAAATAATTCCTAATGCTTGGTGGGCGTCAATGAAAGAAGGCTTGATGCGGCCTATTGGCTGGATTCATTGTAGACATGCGCCGTCGTGGCGATTCTATTGAAACTGCAGAATTGAAGTGACCGGCAGCCCCAGCATTATATGTATCGTTTGTCATCAAGTTCATCGCCATCCATCAGATCAGGAGAGCAGCTCAATCAGGAATCACTTACTGGCAAAAGCTCACATCACGAAGTTGAACTAGTTAATAAAGCCAGAAGTTACTGAATTGACTTGTTCAACATTTGACAAAACAGCTTTATCCATCTTAAAGACCCAAGGAAGTCGAGGAATCACAATTGTCAGTTTGCAGATGACGATCAGATTTGACATCCAGTTTGATCCATATTAATTGAAATGGCAGACAAAACGTTCCAAATTGGCAGGTAAGGACTTTCACACTTCCGAATTTCACCAAGACAAGTGGTACTGATACCTCCTGTAAGCATTTATCATGGCTCATACTCGTTGGAACATGATATCAACTGACAAGCTACTGAGGTCATATATGTGATTACGCGATGATCAAGTGCAGCGGTCCCATACAACCCTGAACAACATTTACTGGTCGGATTATGCACTGACAGTGGATGCAATTAAGAAGCAATTGCCGTCATGAAACAAAGTTAGATTAACTTCGCACAGATTGGCATCAAGGAACAAAGTAGCCACAACGTCGGTCATTACTGAGTATATGTATCAAAATTGGGTATTGGGTGAAGTTCCACTCTCTTTCGATGAGGTTGATCGCCTGTTCTTTTCCCATTTCCAACCCTAATTCTGGATTATTGGTCAAGGGCCAACATAATCTAGCAAGGCTAGCTGTACATTTGGAGGATGTACGGGATTGTTTTGAGTACAGCGACAGCCATTTGTTCGGAATTCCAACAGATAATGCTTTCTCATATTACTTGATGACTCGCAAGCTGTAATCAACACTTGAGGCCTCTGGATTGACGTGGTCTACCATAAGGAACCATATACAGGGCAGTGCCCAAGTTATACAGCGGGCTTTAGGTGCAATCATGAGCAGTTTCGGTGTAATAGGTCGCACCAAGTGTTTGGAAGCCCATAAGAGTGATCAGCAAATTGGAGAGAATGAAAGCATAGACATCGGGAACAGTCAAAGACTTCCAATAGAGGACAATGCTCAACTCAATGAGGTGTTAGCCATGAGACCAGGTTTGGCAAAGATAATTGAGAAACTATGTACCTCATGATATTTTGAGAGTGCTGAAACCGACCTTCATATAGCCGAGAATGCTGGCTGTATTGATTACGCTGACAGCTGGTTGTCGAAACGAGTTTATTCACTGTCAAATTGCCAAAAGCCACATCCCGGTAGTTGCGATTATGGATGTGAAGATACCTTGAATCTCTACTGTGGAATCACTCGAGCGGGCCTACCAATTTTGGGAATTCACACATGAGAGGCATCACAATCCAAGATCCACAGATTACCAGCCACAATTCACAACTCAAGATGAATGCACAATTGTGAAGTATGTCATAGTAGTAGAGAGGCCATTCCGCTATTGGACCCTGTGGATGTCGATGATGCATACAGTCACATTGCATTATGTTATCACAGTGTACAATGACACGAGGGATCACATGGATGGCATGATGGGAGGTTTGGCGAAGAAGAATACTCAATCCAAACAAGACTTGTTGCTTGTGGTGAAGTAAGGTCGACAGAAGCTGTCCAAATACTATCTTACAGTGACTCCAACGCCAGGCATGCATCACATTTCTGGACATATCCTGGATCCTTTCCGGAAGTTGCAATCGTGCAGACAGTGGGACATGGTAATTGATCACACTCCTGAGGACGAGACAGCCTATGCTGCCCAACACCGAGAGGCTTTTCACATGGTGTGAGGAGAATTGATACTGCGCCAAACATCGATAAGTGCCTGTCAATAAACTCCAAATCTTGCCGAACTGCAATCCCATCTCCTCAGCAACAGCATCAGGATCCTCTCAATCATCATTCGATCCATATGATCTGTCCAGCGATGATGAAGAATCCATAACGCCTAACACTGTGGCTGAGACAACATCTGGAAGAAAAGGTTGCACTGCGAGCTTATTGACTGCTGCCAGACTCTATTTGAATTTGCCGCCTGATGCACCATTGAACAGGGGTCAAATCAATCCATATGTCAATGAGCACCGCTTCGACCCATTGGAGTTTAGCAGTACATTTTGGATAGCAGATATAACCGACTGTCGGCATCAATAGGAGGAAACGCACTCGAAGTATGGCAATCTCTCCAGTGTGGTACACGACCTATTCTTCTTCATACTACTTGGTGTTGCAGTGCAGGCCGGTTCTTCCCTTGGCCGAGATGAGATCAGCTGCAGCCAGACAAAGCCACGGGTGTGACCCTAGGTAAAAAAGTTGTTTTAAGGCAGTTCGTTCAAGCCAATACCAGGATTTTGGCAGGCACTGACCCAGAATTGAATAACATGAACCCAGAAAACGACTCCGAAATGAACAGAGAGGCAGAGCAAAGGACAATGCAGAGAATGGCCAAAGTTCACGGCATGTTGCAGATGTGGCAGGGTAGCCAAAACCTACACGGTGCACTGGAGGAATCTCGCGTTCACAACAAGCAGATGACCACCATGGGATACACTTCTGACACCGAATAAATTGTTAATGCATCCTTGTCACTCTTTCAACATAATGGAGCGGCAGCATTCAAATTGGCAGAAGGAGCTCCTTTGCCACCAGCTTTGTCTGCAAAGGACCTCACTGGAGGATGAACTCAAATCTTAAATGTCTGCCAATCAGAAGAATCACCCATCATCAAGTTGAAGGTTACGAGAATACCGCCCCTGAAAGCATTTCGGAAACTGACAATTGTCTTAACTTGCATGGGGGCTTAGATACTCCAAATGACAGCGAAGATGATTGCGCGGCGGATATTGAATCTCCTCTGGAGTAAGCCAATGGCATTGAGGATTCGGAATCCCCTGACCAGCGGGATGTGATCACCGCACCAAATGTTCCCAGATTGATTCCGCCTACAAGGAAGTCAAAGAGATATGGTGATAAGTTGTTGGTGACGGTCAATGCAATCGAAATGAGAAGGATAAAGGAAGTGAAGAAAAAGTCGGACAGAATGCGTCAATGTTTCACGATGTTCATAATGTATGTGGGCTGAGTTTTGTAGTTAGAGATATATTATGGGCGAATGGTGAGCAGAAGTTTGTGAATATCGGTTAATAAAGAGATGTATAGCATGCGCAATGAAGGTTTTTACAAGAGATATGAATTTTTACGCTGTGAGAGCGAACGGAGCAAGAATGTTACTGCGCTCAGTTTTGCCACAAGGCGAAGTCTTATTCTGGCAGAAACAGTACCAATATGTTCAAACCATGATGAAAACTACTATCGATGGCAGCAGATGTTGGATGGAAAATACAGTAAAACGAGCTTTAACGGTGCATCAACGATTTGTGGTTTTGTAAGTATGGTAATTAAACAGTACTTTTGTCGCTGTTAGGCATTACCCATGTATTGGCAGAGTTTATTGGCAAAAGAGTCAGCAACACGGTCATCGCCCCATTCTGAGAATGAGCCTCAATGCAGTGTCAATGATTTTTAACTTTGCATTTGGGCTAATGTATATTCAGATCGCTTCGAGCCATCCATTTTTCAGTCATTGGCAGCCTTTACTGGGAAACACTACAGCAACATGCTCCCTGCCTCAGCCTGAGAATGAGCGTCAATGGAGCGTCAACAATGTGTTGAGTCGCATCCTGGCTAATTTATGTTCTGATTGGTTGCAGACATCCATTTATCGAATATTGGCAGCCTTTACTGGCAAAAACAATTCCGAAATGCTCCCTGCCGCATCATGAAAATAGGTGTCAATGGAGCATCATCAATTTTAGATGTTGCAAATTTGGTAAACAAGTTATCGCGTTAATCTTTGTGTTCATAAACACATTATTGACCACCATTATTGCCAAAAATACAATATAGCAAAGATACAACACCGATTCCAAATTAATCTATATTGCCAGCTGCAATGCATACAAAAACATATCATTGGTTGTTGAAATCTCCATTTTGATCAGATACTATTAACAAACTGCAAAAACCAGTGCCTTATTTGAATCTATAGTTGAACCCGCTGGGCGACCCACTGACAACCTGCTCAATTCACCCGGATTAGTAGTGGATCTTTAAACCATAACTGAGTGGTCGGGTCAGGTTTCTTGACAATGGGGACCACCAATTTCGCAACGGTCGGGTTTCAACCCGTCTTCGAACCCGATGTGATCTTCAGAAACCGTTGCTAACTGTAATCAAGTTCCACGATCCTGACAAGATTCCAGTCGTACACCAGAAAAATCTGACGGTTCGCAGTTGGCACCGATGCAGTGACCCACTCAGCGTCGTGAAATCAATGTTAACACAGACTGTATCCAAGACTGCAATACAGTTCCCTACCTCAAACACAGTGAAAACATCGCAGAATTGGAGTCTCAACCACTGCCACCTCTTCTGCAGCAAACAGAAACATAGCCCGGTTCCGGTGCTCTGCTGAGCAATTACATTGTGGACCCATGGGAATGCGACGCTCAGTGACACCTTGAAATGAACCAACGACAAAATCCTTACCTCCTGTTTGCGAAGTGTGAAGAGTAGAGATATATCAAGTGAGGGAACAAGAAGAAGGGGATCACAATGTACTATGACAACATGCTGAAGCGAGAAAACACAGCTCTGTGTAGCCTACGTGTCAAAATCAGGGATGGCGTTGAGAAGCTTGTGGCTCGCATGCCCCATAATCTGGCTCTCTGGGAGTTGAAACTACCCACTCTCGAGGATATGAGATGGAATTACAACCACCAATGCCCTATCAAATACTGGAGTCGAGTAATCATCAGAAGTATGAGATGGTTGATGCGGCAGCCAGCGTACACCGAGAATCTTATTTCTCACTTCAACATTGCTGTATCAGCAATACAGAACCAAAGTACGTCTATAACAAAATCCACACTGCGGTCTGGTGGTGGGCGACACAGCGAATGAGAGATACCCAAGCATGAGGACGTGCCAACCGACTGTAAGTCAACGCTCATAGTGAGGGATACTCTTGTTCCCTAGATCTTCATGTCCGACGGAACGCATCTCAAGAATATTGCTGGCGACAAGACACAGTGGCCTAGCTATATTGCAATTGGCGATCAATCATCGAAGATCCACCTGACGCCCTATACGCACAGCATTGTAATCGTCGCACACCTGCCCATTCCAATCAAGAAGTGCAATATTACTCCGAAGTAGCTGGATGAAGAGTTGCCAACACACCGAGAGGTGCTGAACAACGTACATTGGCAGGTACTCCAGCCTCTAACCCTCATCAGCAAAATGTATTTTAGTCTATGGAAGACTCCAGGAGTGTCTGAGAGGATGTGGAGTGTAAACTTAGAAGGTTGAATTTCAGGAGGGTATCAGACCCTAGGAGAGCATATTGGCTGGCCTTCAGAGCAACTGGGATCGGTGATGACTCGTACAGGAGTACCAATGCAGTGTTTGTGATAAGTTTGGGAATATGTCGGAGGGCCAGAGAGAACTGTGGGCGTGCCTGGAAGTGTCGGCTAACCAATCCGGAAATCAGAAACAAACTTTGAGAGTTTCCAGGGTTTGTATAGATATTCCTTCGGAGGATTGCAGGTGTTATCTGCGACTCTCCTGATGTCCACAAGTAATCGATTTCCTCAACCGCCAATATGATGCATGGATTGTTGTTTATTATCAATTCTGAATCATACTGGCTACCATCTTCTTCAACACTGTATTTATTGCCTCGCTACATTATGGTGCTAAAGAAGAAGGCAGGTAATTCAAACATACACCCAGGCACACCGAAACAATAACCAAACTAAACAGTCAAATGATATCAATCACACGTGGTGTCTATGTCATCTACTTCTTCTCCCATCTCATCAGGGCCAACAAATGAAGTAATACATAATTCATCCACAGCGCAAGGAAGCTGTTGGCGCTCCTTGTATTTCTTGATTATTTGTACCTGGCCATTGGCTAAAATTCAATTCCAATGTCGTTTGGCTCGATTTGTGATATTGAACAATGCTGTAATGAGATGTTAGGTACCAACGAATCAAAATTGGGGTTGGAAAGGCAATATGATATATTCGAATGAAACAGGGGACAAGCTACCAGGGACAAGTGGAGTGCCAGATGGGAAGTGCTGTGTTGCAGGAGCGCTGAACGAAAAATTAGAGTGCCAAATCTACGATGTGGAATGCCAATTGAGATTGAGGAGCGTCCAAACTAGGGGAGGAGCGCCGAAAACGATGGGCCCGGATTGCGGAATGAACTGACGGAGCGCCAATCCAGGTGGATGAGCACCAGTGGGGATTGAGGAGTGCTCCCTCAGCGGAGGAGCGCAGAAAATGGGGCGCGTGGGTAAGGAGTGCAGAATTCAACATAGAAGTGCTGGTGGGATCTGAGGAGTGCCCATCTTGGCCTGAGGAGCACGGACTGACATAGAGGAGATCTAATTAAGACAGAGGGGATTAAGAAGTGCCTATCCCTGCAGAGGAGCGCTGAAAGATGAGGAATTGAATGCTGAAGGAGATACAAGTAGTGGTAGCAACGGGTCCGGGTAACCCGCCCGCGGTCTAAATTTTGGCTGGCAGTTCAGTTCGGTTCAGTGTGTTACCGAGCCAAAAACCCGAACCGCTATGTGTTGGTGGGTTTATTACCCGGACCGGACCGGATTCCTGTGTTTTCTGGGCGGGTATGGACCAAACCGCAAGTCCATTGTGTGGTTGCTACATTGTTGGCTCCAATTAAGTATTTGAGTTCTGATTGTATCATGCCATGATGTATACGTTGATTGTGCAGTTTAAGCCGATCTTTCACCTCCCCCTTTCAGATTTGAGATCAGACTGATATTCGTTTAGTGGGTGGGAAATAAGCATACATTCTAGCCGAAACTCGCGGGATTTCGACAGCGACTGAATGAATATTGGTTGGATTGCCAACCTAAAAGCGGGCGGTGAAAGAGCGGCTAAAACTGCACAATCTGCGTATACATCATGTTATGATACGATCAGAACTCAAATACCTATTTGCCGCGACACATCTGAGGTTGCAAAGGCCGGGTTTGAGGTGTAAACCGGCCCAAATGCCAACGGTCCGGCTTTTTCATTTGGTGAAACTGTTACCACAGTTCGGTTACGGTTCCAACCCTAACCCGGAACCATTCTAGTGTATTGGAACTCTTGCCAACACCACATACCAGAGAGCGAATCTAAGATGAAGAGCAGCGACAAGAATTGAGAAGCGCCTATCCAAGCGGAGTTTGCGCCGCACGGTGGGGCGATTGGGAGGTGATTTTCTGGAGGCAGACCATGAATGTGTGATCGATCAGTGCAGTGGTGTTCGGAGTAAATGTTATCATTGGGAATAGACAAATGTACCTCCATATTCATCTTTAGAAAACATAACTGTGGCCTTCTTTCCAGTGGCATATTCAGACAGTGTACAATGGATAGCTGCAGCAGCCAGCATTAAAGTCAGCAGAGCGAGCGGTTGGAAATACTGGGATGTCATTGGCTGGCACCCTAAGCCATTGGATGTGAAGAAAAAATGTTAGTAAATGAGATCAAACACTTCTATTCGTGTGAACAATAATATCATATCCTCAACGACCTCGGAGAAATATACATTGTCAAATAGCAGCTGCTCAACATGGATCTGAAGTTCAGTATGAGAGCGCTAATCCAATTGGTAACTCTGGACAAGGTTCGATGTGCCCCATCTGCCAACCTTTCTCGAATCGTTGTTTCCTTCAGTTTCAAGGATGTATAATTTGGGGCATAGGGAACATCCTGAATCTGATAGAAGAGATTCAAACAGAATCCTAAACTTACTGCTTCTCATGTTTGCGGATGGATTTTGAGAGATGGACCGCTGGGCAATTGACACACCGATGGTATACCTGCAGGAACACCAGCTGATGCCCGCTGACGATCCTGAGCATCAATAACCAGTTCCCAAGCTTCTTCAACCAGAGAGTGTGTGTCATCGGATAATATTGGCCAAGGAGTGTTCATTAATATGATTGCCTCCATGGAACGTTTTGCTACCTCAACAGTAGCCATTTGGTGATGGGGAACATTCTGATCGGCACTGGCCTTAGGCTGTAGAGCATTCTGGACTACAATAGACTTGGGTTGTGGCAGCGCCTGGGCGGATGGTGCGCAGTGAGACTTGGATAATTGATGGAGGAGGGCTGACTGTTGGCAGTCGAGCAGTACTGGTGCCATTGACCCAGGATGTTTTCGAGGATTTGGCAGGAGTGGGTGTGCAATACCAGTATCAGCACGGCTCCGTGTCTTTGGTAATAAAACCCTTGTAGTTTGTGGTGACGTTTCCGGGCAAGCTTTGCCTAGAAGTAGGACCGGTCCTGGTGATCCAAATCGTCTGCCGCAATATGGTGTGACAACATGGTCTCTCCAGCGTCCTCTTGTTTACCTTCGGTTTCATCATCACTGAAGTCCTGATTGGTATCATCATTCTACATAATTAATGAAATCGGGGATATTAGTCATCCGCAATATGATGGATGAAGGCAGATCATTGGAAGGTTAACATGCAATGAGACATGAAGATTGGCTGCCTTCTCGGATGCAAGTGCTCTCTGTAGGTGTGCTTCTTGATTCTTCTGTGAATAGCGATTCCTCACCTGGCTGGGCATAGGTTCCATTTGCTGTAATGAAGATACGCAGCGGGGGAATGTGGGAGAGAGTGTATAGACAGTATATATATGATTAAGTGCAATAGAATAGTGGGATAAATGGAGCAAGAAGTTGCACATAGTGGAGGAGGATGCAATTTGAGGCGTGCCTTGCAGGTTTCAGGAGAGATGACTTTAATGCTTCATATTTATATTGAGGACCACAGTCCAGTGATGGGATTTAGGTTGGTGTCAGGTGCACCGAAATGGATGGATTCATTGTCAGGTGCACCGGAATGGATGTATCCCTAATGGCGAATGTTAGCAACTCCTATCAATAACATTCTGTATGGATGCAAGGATTGGAGGTTTGCTTAAGCCAACAGACATAGAATACAACCAGATGCAACTGAACAAGACGCGTGCGAACGAGATGGACCTAAATGAGACCCACATGAATGAGATGCACCTGAACAATATGCAGCTGAACAAGACGCACCCGAAGAAAACTCATGACATTAACTTACCCTAGATGCTGGCCAAATAGAGTACTGAGAACCTGAGTGAAAACATGTGACTCTCCATATCACTCCTGAATATAAAATACTTAGGCATGAATGCTCGATCATTTGAGGTGATCTGATGGCATAGAATTGGAGAAGCATTGAAAATCTGCAGAACTCGCTGAGGGACAGCTGTGTTGCCATGGGTCGTACTGAGTGTGAGATCAATCAAAGAGAATAATTAACATCCGTATGTTGTATATGTGCCGGAAGGACACATGTATATTCATGCCAGTCGGATGTATAAGGATGGTGCAGCTAAGTTCGCGGTTGATATGGCAATATTGTAAGCATAATTTCACTTTCATGTGTTCATCTGGGCCATGTCAGCAGAATTTCCTTCACAACTACATTGCAGTCAATGGAGGAGGGAGAAAATTTGGTATACGAAGGAGAGATACACGCATAGAGATACATGTGAACAGAACATATGGTAAGATACAAGAGATGATGCAGAGGTACTCTGATGGATTGAAGCACTCGTCAATACCAAGATTGCTAACAAATGAGTCATCAATACTCACTCACATTCTGATTTTGCGCCAAACATCTAGTAAGTTGCACATTGTTAAATCACATAATCATTATCAGTCTTTACTACAATATAGACTTAAGTAATTGTTGAGGTTGAAAGCTATATGCTACGACAGTATGAATGCATAGTGAGATGTCATCCCACAGCGGACAGAGAAATGATGATTGCATGCATGCAGGCTGTTCCGCGGAATTGAGGTGCACCACAGATTAAATGGTTATGGTAAGATTCATTCGCTGGGGTTTGCAGGCTCTGTATACTCTGACAGTTAATTGTAATCTTCGAAGTTGTTGTTTCTACACTTGTGTTTCCAATCTGGCGTTCTTCGAACTTCTCTCAGAAAGGAAGTCAGATCACATAATCTATTTTCAGATATAAGTTTTGGCGACCCAAACATACATTTAGTCAGAATCCAGTTAAATGTGCATTTAAAGCATTGAGAACATAGTCCTGATGGAGTGAGTGTTGTACATGGGTATGCGGCAGTTGCCGGCCAGCTTGTAGAGTCGCTGAGCAGAATCTATATTGTGAGAGTCTCGCTCTCAAGCTGCAGCTCTTTTGACAGAGCTTGATGATGCAGAAGCTATTTTAGGATTTGGAAGCAGAAGTCCCAACATACTACTATGCAATATAGAGTTATGTGAGGTTGATTATTGGCGAGGTCGATCCCTTCCAGGTTTAGTTGTGCAGGGCTACCATCCTGCAATGGACAGTTGACAAGGAGCTGACAGTTTAAGGCATGTTAGCGGTGGCCATCTCATACAGATCAAGCATAGATTGATATATCAGCAGAGGGCGAGCGAGATGAGCCCCCTGCACCTAAATCTGCAATGTCTTCAGAGATGGCAATCTGTGTGCACAGCGTCCACTGATTCAAAGCCGAAGAAAACATGATGAGAATGAAGCAAACTATTATATAAAGGGCACTATGAAGTGGGGAACATGCGCTTCGGAGGCGTATTGTCCCAGTCCAGGCCTGCCTGACCTGGAATGAACCATTCCCAATGAGTCGCCGCTGGCCAAAGTGGACCTCATTGAAATCCAAGAACGTCATTCAAGACTGAATTGCAGATCTCAGATGTGCCTGTACTTCAATCAGTGGCAACAAAATAGGCCAGGACATACCCGGCAGCAAAAGGTGCAGCTTCAACATGAATACCCCAGCCATGTCACAAACTCCGACGCCCTGGGATGCCGATCAGAGGTGTGCCCGAACGTACATGATATTCATGAATAAGCTACAGTGTTGCCTCCAATTAGTGAGACCATGTCTCATATTATGACACCATAACTCAATGACAGTGTTGACAGTGATGGTTGCGCAATGAGAGTAGCCATTATCCAGTGACAGTCATGACGAGATGTTTCCAGGACTCTCCGGTGCACCGGAACTTTGAGCATACGCCAAGACTGGACGCAGGATTGCCATGAATGAGCGAGCCATGTCGCAAATTGTAACACAAGTACTCAATATCGCCTAGACTGTCTCCTTGCCAAATTGGATTGGCAAATAAGCAGTACTGGATCTGTCATAACACGACTCAACACATATGCCGGTTATTGTCGGCTGCACCTGAACTTGGAACAATTGACACCACAAGCTGCGGCTTTGCCCATGATCAGCCATGTCGGTGTCTCATATTCTGATACAGCTATTTAATATTGCCATGACCTACTATATTCCCTAATTGGATTGCCAAAATGGATTGCAAAATCTGCAGTGCGTGATCAATCGAAACGTGACTTATGACAAATGGCATAAGGCCGGAAATCTCCGCCACACCCGAAAGTCGTTGAAATGTACATTGTTCACTCTTGGGACGTTGATATCTGTACAGGGCCACACATATCTGGTGCGGCTCAAAATTGCTACTGACAAATAACTCGAAGCACTTTGCCGCATGATTCTCTAAGTTCAACTCAGGCCATTTATCCTAAGATTGGCCAGCCCGGGAACTTGTATTTGTGCTTAGCCATTGACTTCATCTCTTATTAGTCATTAATAATAACAATCAAGAACACCAATGAATTCTATTTCTAATAATCAAGAACGCCACTGAAATCCCACTCAAGCAATTTCTGATTAAAGACTCCACCACTCCAATATCAGAACTTTGATTAGCTTTAAAATGGCAGAGAGAGGTTTCATTTATGCAGTATAGTGTGTCTTACAAATGAGGTTTTTACTATTTGTATCACTTAAGAAGATTACGTTGGTTGGATGGGTAATGAGGCATACCTTGATGAAGCATACATAACAATCCCAGATGATAGCTCATCTGACTGGCAAGTGTCATCATTCTCTGTCAGCCACTTCGTATGGTTCTCATGAAACTCCAGAATCCAGTAAATCATTGATGTCGTGATGTTCAGTCAACTCATCAACAGGTGCAGGACTTTCATCTAGGCCACTCCAGAGAGCTGGTGGAAGTCAGTCCTGCAGTTGTCATAGCCGCCAGGACCCAGATTTAGTGACCCTGTATGTGGTACTCTGTTTTGCCCTAGCTGGACAACGCATGCAAATGCCTGCCACGGCTCATTCAGTACCCTGAACTTCTGAGTTATTACTGCACTGTTTGCTGCCGTAATGTTTAGGCCGGTCCCGCCCTCCTCAGGTGTCATTACAATTTCAGAGGGAGTTTGTAAATCCTGGAAGTCAAGCTGCATTTCTGTCTGTTCATCATTGCCCATTTCTTCATACATGTGGAATATATCCACATGATCTGCAAAATACTTTGTTAGCCACCACATCAAATGATGAACTTGGCCAGGATGAGGACAAAATGGCTCCGCTCTTTGTGGTGGAGGTGTATCAGGGAGAGCTTTTTCGTGTCTCTTTTGTTCCGGAAGGAGTGCCTCACATCATTGGTTGTATTCGTCAGGTTTGTGATACTCCGCAGGTTCTGTGAAAAGGATTGCCAGAAATATCTGTCACACTCATCGGAATATCAGCAAATCCACGCAACTATCTATTGCACTTTCATCGTACCGTTGCCCGGACATGTTATGGCGATCCTCCATGTTTCCCAACACTAACGACAAACATGTGAGTCTCCATCGAGGAACTCTCCATGCTCCCAAAGAACCACGTGAGGTGTATCTCTCAACCAGAGCCTTCAGTTTGGCTTGGTCGTCCTCAGTCGACGTAAGATCAACCATGTATGCGTTCCCCTCCGGTATCCGCACATATGGATTACCGTCGGCAAGTTTCCATTCTGGCCATCTCCTTATCGCACAACCTATTGCAATCTTAATCATCCAGCGCGATGTATCCCGTTGAGCTTCCTCGTCCTCATTCCAGATAGCACGCATCGAACTGTTCACTGCCGAATACATTGCATCTGCACCATGCTTTTCCTTCACCGTATCATCGTCTGGAGCAACAGGCACACCTGAAAACTGCAACATAGTCTGATAACATCAGTCAGAGAGTGAATAGAATCCCGGTGTAGCTGTGACTTGAAGTTTGATTGCAATTTTCACATTCATTGCGATTTGCCAGCTCAAAATGTTTTTCGTCTTGAACCGATGAGACTGATCAAAAATCGCCAAACTCCACGCTCAGTAACACAGTTGGCCGTCGCTTGATAGTTTCACTCTGGATGTTAAGTTATCGTACAACACAAGGTGCATATTTCATCGGTTGTCCAGCTCGTCAATACTGGAATTCAGATCCTCATGGATGAGATTCGCATTTTCAGCATGCAACAACTTGACCAGTTTGGAGTTGGTTGAATGTGTCATCTTGTCAATGACAGTCTTGAAGGTCTCTACCACTCTAGGCATTGTTACCTCCAAGATTGGTTCAAGGGGTGATATATGTGCTGGATTCTTGTGAGGTAGTGATGTCTGTATCTCCACCTCGGGACAGGGAGTAGAATTCAATATCTGGAGCAGATACCAATCTCATTGTTCACCAACAATGCCGGGAAAGTTGTTGCACGCCAAAATCACCCACACTCCAAGGGTATTCCCCAATCAAATGGCAAGTGGCAACCCCATTACAACCTTCTCGGTGAGCACTTTGCAAAGGATTGCTGCAGCAAACAATGTGACAGTATTTCCAAGACCCATTTCATCCGCCACCAGTGCTCCTGGCATATCGGCATCCCAAACCCACCTCCTCACGATGACCCAGATGGCCCAAACATGGTGTGCCAGAATCTTTGCCCTGAGCAGGCCTGGAATTGCATTCTTGTGCCCTGGAACAAGGTCATTTGTTGATTGACGAATAGGATGAGCATTCAGTAGCCTGACTGACTGATCAAGACACTCGTGTTCAAATTGGTTGTTGATTGTACTGAGAACTGGATACATTACTGTGCTGGTATTTGCTGGATCGAGGACCTCCTCACCATCCTCCACTTGCTGCTGAATCTCTCTTGCACCTTTGTCTGTTTTCAAATTGTCCTCAATGATCTCTTTCAGTTGCTCAGATGTAAGCTGTGCAGATGGGCTCATATTCGGGCGCTCCTGAAACTCATCGTGATGTAGGGTGTTTCTCAGTTAAGCAATCATTGGAAGGCATATATATGGATGCAATACAATCAATTCTATTCTTTCAATCAAAACTTACATTAATACAAGTATCATTTTCTTGCCCATCATCCTCCACTCCCTCCTCTATTCCACCCACATCAGAAACTTCACAAGTCTAAGAATAATGATTAGCAGTTACGCACATCTAGCCATAACAGGGCGAGCGAGCATTACCTTCACCCATCTACTTCCGTGATCAGCAATATTCTTCCCTTTATCTGGCTACATTTTGACCAAAAATATTTTCGGATCATATCCAAGTTTCATTATGAAATCTTTTGTCTGGCAACACATCAGCAAAATACAATACCGTCTGGGCGGAATGGCTGTGTCAGAGTGGACGCGCTCCATCAGAGCCGTCAGAGACACCCCGGTGGCAGATTACTCCCCGCCCGGCGCCAACACGATGCATCGTGTTGCATATCGCCCTCCGATCACAGTTTCGCCGTTTCTTCTCGCTCTGTCGGTATCCTATTGTAAACATACACTTTGGCGTTGTGGCCAACTGTGACCATAAGCACAAGGCATTTCGTCTATCATCTTTGTCTTTGTTACAGTCACAACATTCGCTACCTCATAATATGCCATGAATTATTTAAGTATCTCTATCTATATACATACGGACAATCTGGCCACAGATGGTAGTCGAGCATGATCGGAGGAGCATCTGGAGACGCCCATTGAGAGCACAAACGGAATTCGTGAGAAGGAACGGTTCTAGCTCAAAGAGCCTAGGAAGAAAGTGGGAAGATATGATACTACCCGGCCGTGAGAATCCACGCAATTGCATGGATCCAGATGAGATGAAAATGGGATGATGTCTATCTACCCCGGGGTCTCCTGAATATGTACTCCTCGTCGCTCAGTTCACCTCCGTTACCCCTGTATCTCCGTACACCCGCCGTCAATCAGTAACAATGTACTTGGAGGCCGTAATCGAGCGAGTCGAGAGATGCACTTGGAGGCCGAGATCGAGTGAACTCAGAGATGCACTTGGAGGACAGGATGGAGTGAACTCAGAGATACACTCCGAGGCCGTGATCGAGCGAGTTTGGAGATGCACTTGGAGACCGAGATCGGGTAGACTCAGAGATGCACTTTGAGGCCGTGATAGAGCGAGTTTGGAGATGCACTGGGAGGCCATAATCGAGCAGGTTTGGAGATGCACTTTGAGGCCGTGATCGAGCGAGGTTGGAGATGCAATTGGAGACCGAGATTGAGTGAACTCAGAGATGCACTGGGAGGCTATGATCGAGCGAGATTGGAGGAGTACTTGGACGCGGTAGATTTGGAGGGAGGCGCGACGGTAGCTGAGACTCTGGCTGGGAGCGGGAAACTGGCTGGGAGCAGGAAACTGGCTGGGAGCGGGAGACTGTCGATCTTGGGATGATGCTGTACTTGATGTATGCTTTACTCGGTGTTAAGTCATGATCATGGCATGGAGAGATAGAGAGGGAAGACTTAACTTCGTGTTCTTATGTGATGGTAGAGTTCAGCACAAGAAAGAGAGAGATCAGAGGGGATGGGGGAAATCATCATGAGAAACTGGGACTTAAGAGAATTTCATGTGCGAGTCAATTTACCATCCCCGATACGGCAGGTACGAGTCCAGATCCGGCGGGTAATAACACCGATACGAGGTCTACTAAACCCAACCAGGCAAGTCGTACAACTGATTTCTCAGGTCCGCTCGTATTCTCCATATCGTACTCATCTTCATCCCCCATCTCTCTCTTTCTTGTCCACCACTCTACCATCATTGCAAGAACACAAAGTTAAGTTATCCCTCTCTATGTCTCCATGCCATCATCATGAGTTAACACTGAGTGCAGCATACGCCAAGTGCAGCATATGCCGAGTGCAGCATAGGCCGAGTACAGCATACACCTAAGATTGTCTGTCGTCCCTTCATTCTCACGATTTCATAAGAGCCCATTCCCACGATTTTGAGTTAACTAACTGATGAATAGAGTCTCAGCACCTGGCGCACCTCTCATCGACCACCTCTAGATCGACCACCTCCAAGTTCTCCTCTAATCTCCCTCGATCATAGCCTGCTGCAAGTGCATCTCTAAACTCGCTCGATCACAGCTCGGAGTGCATCTCTGAGTTCACTCGATCTCGGCCTCCAAGTTCATGTCCAAACTCACTCGATTGCGGCCTCCCAGTGCATCTCTGAGTTCACTCGATCTCGGCCTCCAAGTGCATCTCCAAACTTGCTCGATCACGGCCTCGGAGTGCATCTCTAAGTTCACTCCATCATGGCCCCGAAGTGCATCTCCAAACTCGCTCGATCACGGCCTCCCACTGCATCTCTGAGTTCACTCAATTGGAGGTGGACTGAGCTGCGGGGAGTACATATTCGTTGTCATCTTCAGGCGCACCTCGAATTGCTGACAATCACCGCGTGCTGCCAGTCCAGATATACCGTGTGTAGATAGGTAGCTATATAGATACATAGATACATAGATACATAGATGAGAATACAAACTGAATGCATAAGTTTTGAAAATTGTTGAATGATGACTAGCTAAGATTTAACATCGCCAGGCATTGTGTAAACGGCTTCAGCATAACAGCAGCCCCTGCAAAGAGCGTAACACATGTGTCCTTCTGATGGTGCGTAAACGTCACCACAAAGTAAAGGAGTACGTATGCAACGCGACCCGTCGCCTGGACAACGGGTAGCGTGTAATTCTCCGTCAGAGGGTACGAGGTTCCGTCAGAGCCGTCAGAGCCGTCCGGAACACCCAGCTGTTTCTGACGGAAAATAGAGTTGTTGCTGATGCAGTTGTATGACATCTGCTCATATATGGGGTCCGTTACCATTTCCCTGTTTGTATATAATCCCATATACTCTTTGTCAAATTTGTCCTTCTCCAAAGTGCACAGGAACCTCAAAGTTAGAGTGTATGGATCTTGTGGGTGTCTGTTGTTGTTGCTGATATCAATCAGCTCCTCCCAGTGTCTCACATCGGCATACGCGGCTTGGTGTTGGTTTGGGGATACAACGATATCCTGGCCATTTGACACTCAGCAAATTACAATGATGAATGCAGTATTTCTCAACACTGGTAGGTATCTTTTCGCCTTTTTGCTTGTGCACTCTCCCAAGTCAGTGAATGATCGCTTCTATCCTCGCCTCCACATTTTCCCGCGCCTCTCGAATTTCGCTTGCACATGTCTTCCCAAACATCCCTACCACTGCGGACGAATCTGTTCAGCATTATCGACATTTTCCACAGTGAATCAGATCTGGATTGTCTCCAAAAAATCTGCAACTGCTGTCGCCCAGTGCAGGGGTCCATCCCAAAGCTGTGTCAACCGGTTCTGCCCCCGGATTATGGACCGATGCTTTTTCTGAAGGAACCCAGCCACCCATCCTTTCTTCCACTTGTTAACCACGCAATTGTTGGCCCGCCCCATCCATTTCACCAACCGCGTCAAGGAGAATTCTGTTTGCATCGGGCTGACTAGGGGTTGACCCTCTCCACTGCCCAAGGCCAGCGAATTGTCGCTCTCATCAGCTGCCTCATATTCGTTGATCCAAATCTGCTGCAGTGAGGGCACGTCTGCTATCCTTGCGACATCTGTCTTCCGCAATTCCGCAGCTGGCAGGAAATGTTTCGTTGGGAGGCTAATGCACAGTCTGCCAGGTGCGTCGGAAGGAGGTCCAGGTGGAGGTGTAGAGGTAGAAGATGTTGGCCGATTGACTAAATTGTTACACGGCCGTCCTGGAGGTACTGTTGGTGCAGCCCACGACGACGGCCCTTGTCCATGGAACTGCTGCTGGGGAATCATTTGAGACTCACCATAACTGCCTTGGTGGAGGTCATTTCCCTCCCACAGTGGCCCATAACTTGGATATCGTTCACTTACAGTGGTGGTTGGTTGCGAACTGTTGTGTGTCACGTTCAATGGAGAATGGTGATCACACTGCGGAGCACCTGGGAATTGGTGCTGTGAAAGAGGGTAACCATACCCATGCGGCAGTTGATATTGATTGTCGTGTTGCCCAGATCGACACTCTATGCTGGTGGCAGGTCATGAGCCATTATTCAGTCATTCTGGATCGTCGTCATGGCGCTGTTGCGTGCCAAATTGGCCACCACTTGGAGGCATATTTGTTGTCTTCTGTGGAGATCACTTTGCCGACATGGGCTGTGAACAAAGATTGTGGTACACAACTATAGAGGCACGATGTGATGTAGAATGAATCCGAGTATGGTTGAGTATGTTTCAGGCCACAATGACCTTCGGTCCAAGGAAGGGCATCTTATATCGCAGTATGTTGACATGAACTGTAGTGTTTAACTACACCTTTGATCTATGAAACCAACCAGGGCCATTCGAGAGAGAAACATGAATTACAGACATTCCGCCTTTCATTGTTATATGCCTGAATCGATATACCAGGATATGGGATTGATGCTCATCGTCATACGCTTCCTTGATTATACAGGTCATAGAATGGCGATGGGGCAATATCTCCCGGAACCCAACAAGAACTATATCCGGTATGAAGGTTAGCACGACTAGGGATATTACCGAAAAGTTGTGTGTGTACGACCTTGCAATCTCATTCAATAAGAGGCCTGTGAGTCACGCTGCGACAGTGATGCTTCCTATTGATGACCTTGTCTGCGGCATAATGTTCTCCTCAGGATCCACGCTCCGGTCAAGGAGCGTTATTGAATCGACCAACCTACCAGTCTATCAGTTCTTGATGATCATTGCGCAGGCATATACCTAGCTCGGAAACTGACCAATTCATTGTATTAAGATGATGTCCCTTCATTATCCGCTGCTCGGAGGCTCAAGCGCACATATAACATACAAAGTCCCAATGACATGGCATAAGGCCCATGATGGTAAATGCAGCGATGTAATGGCACGGCTGTACGTGACGTGTCCAGGGCCGGGTAACACCTGCTTTCTATAGTCGGCTCGCCATGAGCCTTAGATCTCTAGCGATAATCTTACCGTTATACTACTCTACAATATTGACATCCACGTTTGCAACCGAATCTTCTGATATACCTTCCTACAAGGCAATACACGGGCGTATGCCTTTACACTATTATCGCTCTTTAATTTCAGATACGTTTCGCATACTGGATTTCATGAATTTCCCCTTTCCGACGCATCACGATACGCGCGAGATATCATACCGATTTGGGAGCACTAATTGCATCAGCGAAGTGTCTAGATATGTCTATTGAATTGAGGTTAGTGGTAACAGACGATCTTGTGCGGATTCCAGTGGCCAATTGGCCAGAGACGCGTCGCGACACCTACGAATGAGAAATCATACGGACTTGAGATCTACGAATTGCAGATACAAAAGAGGTATGAATTGTCCACCTAATCGTGGTTAACAGTAGTAAAGACAATTCCGAGTTGATTCCAGGCCAACCAGCCAGGAGACGCGTCAGCGACCAAGTCAGTCGAAGTCAATTGCAACCAATTCATACAAGAACTCCAAAGCTACCAATTGCAACCAATTCATACAAGAACTCGAAGGCTACCAATTGCAGCATCAATGAGACTCTTTGATAAGTTACCTTCCAATTGAGTCAATTGACGATTACAGGGACGATTCCATAGCCCATACTCCACAGAGAGTGGCGTCACCGGCTATGCCGAAGCCTGTCCTACATCAATTCACTTTGGATGATAGCCAATTGACGATAAACGGGCACATAACTCGAACAAAGTGCACCTACGGAGGATCTGGGCGGGTTTACGAAATACCCGCGAGTCACGTCGATCTACATCGGCGATGGCAGTCGAAATCGCGCTTACCTTCTACACGACCCAATGGAATTATCTACATTACAGAGGATGTTAGGAATTTACCGCGGAGGCTACGGAAGTCTTACAAGGCTATATACGGTCAGAGACTCGATGAATCAAGTATGATTACCAGTATGATTACCGATATGACTACCAGTATCATTGGTCTATTGATGGACACAGTTCAAGATAGTGGAGCAGCGATCGCAGATCGTGTGGGAGCTCTGGGTAGGAAGTATAATAACCCCCGAATGGTCTAAACTGGATAGCAGGTACGATTCGCGACTACCATTGTCAATTATCACAATCGGCACCTGATTGGACGACAGAATCGGATCGTTGTGAGGAGAGTGCCATCTGCGCCAACTCTATTCTATTTTGTGCAACAAGTCAACGAAATCTGATCAATCGCCAAAGAGCGAATATGGATATGTGCCCATATGACGGCATATGAAGAGGGTTCTTAGGAACACAATGGAGATTTATTTTGTAGCCGGGAATCTGCAGATCCACGGGGCTACCGGAGGATAGACCGTCTGGGCACTCTCAGAAGACCAGCGGATTCCCTATGTATTTAAAGTGCAAGAGGTTCAATTGATGTATCTATCCCCACGTGGGAATGGACATTATTTGATTGACAGACAGTCCCAATTGGGTGAGGCAAGGACAGTATTTGGTTGTCAGACAGTCCCAATTGGGCGTGACAAGTACGTGATTCGCTGAGTTCGCTTATTCGTACAAATTGGTTGCAGCCGCGGTGGACACACTGAGCTGGATATTCAGCGTCGACTTCCAAAGCATTCAACTTTGGGCTCTGCGAACCCCAGGGTGAGCAGACGAGGTGGCAGTGGACCGGGCAGGCCATCAGGTATGCCCCGGGAATGGACCTGAATCGCGGCTAGGGAGGAGGCGTGTTCCGAAGGAGGTGGCGGTGTTCCAGATATTTCAATACTTGGAACCAATGCCTTTGACGATCAACTGGCCAGTGAGGAGGTCATTTGGATGTTCTTCCTAAGAGTGGGAGTTCGTATAGGGCTGCTGGGAGTGACCGTGGAAAGCATCTCAAGTGGTGAGATTGGGGCCAGGCACTGGACGGGCGAGCAGGGAGCAGCGGCGGTAGTTGCGGTAGAAGAGCGTCCACATGGGATCCTTGAATGACTGCTACCGGCATGCCGAGACACGAAGGGAGTACTGGCCGGCGGGGCTTGGCCCTATTGTGGCGAACCGTTTAAAATCCGGGCTCCTGGATGTTCCTTCATACCGCTCCATATCTAGTACGAATTGAGTACTAACATTTGCAGATGGAGCCGGCACAACAACAATCATGGTGCCTACAGACGATGGAGGACATATCCGGCTATATACGGCGAATTCGGGGAGGTTTTCAACAAAGAGGCGGAGGCACTCGCGCCGCATCGGTCAATTGACCATGCAATCGACTTGGAGCCCCGCTACAATTTGCCTTATGGGCACATTTACAACATCTCGGGGTTGGGTGGAGCGATATTCACGCAATTGCGTGGATTAAGATCACGTGCTCAAGAGGCAGGATCATGGATTTGGACTTAAAGATGCCATGCCATATGGACGGATCAATGAGTGGGTATTTTCTTATGATGGACGATATGTCACTGAATTATGGGACTGTGATGAAGAGTCAATGGAAGACGGACATCATGGAGGTTAGTAAATACCACCTTTAGAGGGCTTACAGAGCAACAGGAGCAGTCACGGAATGCGGCCCATACGAGCACAATTACGCACAACGTGGAAACGAACTGCTGGAACAAACAAGGATCACCGCCGGAGATGGATTCTGTCCGGAGATGGATCACGGCATGATATGCATCACAACCGGATATGGATGAATGACTCGAGGTGGATGACCAGAGGTGGATGACGGGAGATGGATCTCAGGAGATGGTTCACGGGAGACGGATGACAATCAATCTCCTTCCCTTTCATGAAGATATTGAGGTTATGCAAAGTTTGACCATTCTCGGGATTACGACTTTGATTTCAATCTACGCAACTACACAGTTGCAGTGGAACGCAGATATGCAGACATACGATGTACCGGCGGCATGGCTCCACCGAGTACGATACCGAGTACTATTCAGAGCACTATTCAGAGTTACCGAATTATGCAGCTACAAGCCCGAGTTCCAATGCCAAATATGATCCGGAATCAGATCCCGAGTCACAGCTACAATGCCGATACCGCACAAGCCGTACGAGATTAGTCTTTGGCGCAGCAACGATCTTTAAAGAGGGGGATGACAGTGCTGAAATCGCAACAACTCCTACCACAAACAATGAGTGTTCCGGAAGTGCAGGAACGAAGCGCCGTGAAACGCATTCACCAATAGAGATGGCTAGTAGCGGCATGTGCACGCAGGGAAGTGATGGCAAAGGCACCTACAGATGAATCAAGATGCCGCAGGTCCAAGCTACAATCCCGAATGAGATTCGGACTCAGTCTCGGCGACCTCGACTCAGTCATGATAATCCCGAGATACCCAGCTGCTTCTGGAAAGCAACTTCAGAACCAAGGCTAACCAACCGATCTGGCACTCGAAGAAGCCGTAATGGATTAGTCGTCGGCAGAGCTACGACGTACAAAAGGGGGATGATTGTACCGGAATCAAAAACAACCCCTACCGCACGCAATCACCATACCGGAAGTGCTGGGAGGAGACACCGTGGAGCGCACTTACCGGCAGTGGATCGCAGCTCGAGATTAGTCGATGAGTGTACCTTGGAAGAGATCACCTGCAGTCAATAAGAAAACGACGATGTGGATACCCAGACAAGTGACAACAAGCACACCTGGAGAAGGAACGGAAAGCATACCCGGAGGAACGCCGGCGAGCCATTGAAGATGATCTGTGCACTGAGCACAGGGCGGATGTCAAGTGTACCTACATGTGCACCGACTTGGAGGATGATCAGTGCGACTGCAAGAGCACCGGAGAAATGATGGGAAGATCAAGCGACTTTGATCTATGCCGAACAAGTGTATTGTGTCTACCGAAGCAGTTCCCAACGAGACCGAAAATGATCTCCGAACGTGCCAAACAGTCTACCGAACGGCATCGGGAGAGACACTCACCGAATGGCATCGTGCCACAGTCGAGATAACTACCAAAAGATGATTACCGGATTGCCTTGAATGGAAGGCGCAGGGATTTAGGATTATCGGGAGCCCTCTACCGAAGGCACCGACTGGGATGTTGCCAAACAGCTTACCGAAAGGAATGCCATACGACCGTACTGGAGGCCTATAAGCCTGCTTGGCCGATGCTGAAGGAGTATGAATATAACTACTAACGGGCACGGTGTGAGAGCCACCGGCTGCAAGAGAGGATATCAGATATCGAGGCTGGCGTACAAAGCTATGCATGAGGGTCGCGAGAGCGGAAACGCATTTGAATATATATGGTATGAATGATCATTTCAGGAGGAGCTTACGAGATAGATACGAGGTCATATATGATTGACCATCACCGACGGCTATGATACCGGGAGCAGAAGCTTCCAAAGCGGCAATAATGATCACTGATAGGCCTGCAGGGCCTGCGGAGTTCACGAGGAATTGGGAGAACTCGAGTGCCAGTGCACTTGAAAGTATGGTAGGTATGACCGGTTACTGGAATGCTTACATGTTAGATATACCGATGGCGATGGCGATGGTGATGATGAGCAGCGAGCGGAAGCCACCATCGATGCCACCGAGTCAACACGAGACTCATACAATGATTGGGGATTTCACCCAGATTACAGTGTCTAATTCCGACGATGACCGACACTTGGTACGAGTTACGAGTGCGAGATTGAATGGTCGTATGCCGGACATTCCGGAAGTGGAGATATGGAGGATGGTGTTAATTAGGATGTTCCTTCTTTTTCTTCTCTTCTCTTCTCTTTACTTCTTTACTTCTTTGGATCTCGGCCCAGTACAAATGGCGTCAGCACCGGTTTTTACCACCTCCGGAGATAAGTCAAGTGGAGGTGCAGTTTCCCCATGCGCCGGATCCGCCGAATGGCTACCATACGGTGCTAATCGGTTATGGGACTTATGGGTTCGTATGTTTGCGTACGTTGAACGGTTGTTTGATTGTTTCCATTCCTTTTCTACTTTTGTACGGGATAATGCAGCCCAGGGGGTCTGCACCTAAACACGGGGATAATGTAATGGCACGGCTGTACGTGACGTGTCCAGAGCCGGGTAACACCTGCTTTATATAGTCGGCTCGCCACGAGCCTTAGATCTCCAGCGATAATCTTACCTTTATACTACTCTACAATATTGACATCCACGTTTGCAACCGTATCTTCTGATATACCTTCCTACGAGGCCATACACGGGCGTATGCCTTTACAAGCGATGACAAAACAAACCATCTCTTCTCGGCTAACGATGTTCAGCAAACTATATTCACCATTATTGTGCAGCATATGATATATATGTCCTGGTTTATGAAGAAAGCTGATCGTAAGGTGATTATATTTCACCCCTCCCCCACTTTTTGCGGGGCGCGATGCAACTGTGCATGTCATAAGCGAACCGAATATCGCTGAGGTTCTACATTACCACTTGAAGAAGAACAATCGAGAGGCATCTGAATACGCATTCGCTGACCATTTCTCAAATATGGTCAACACTCGCCTGAAATGTATTCAGTGCTGCATCTACTATAGCAAATTATTCGACAAGAACCAACTTGAGCCTCAATGTCGCCAGTATCACCCAATAATGATAAATGAAGGGGTATTACCTGACTGGATTGTACCACCTGCAGGATGGGATTGACCCAAGCCATCGTGGTTGGATTTCAATTGGTGTGCCTGAATGGCCATCGATGAGCTCAGTCAACCAATTCATCCACCCATAGGCAATGTACCAGGTGCACCACCACCTGAAGATACTCCCAACAAAGAACCTTTAGACCCCCAGAGGCCTGATCTGACTTGTACCCTTGATCCAACAAAGACGAGGACTCATAGGCCGGTAGTTGGAGTGGAAACCGCTGGCGGGAAACCACCTGGCAAATCGACCGGATTGTACGACATGCTGTGCAAGTACTCAGAACAATGGAATCCATGGCATCCTGTTCAGTCAACACATCACTTTGAACAGGCTCAATCATTCAGCCAACACACGAAAATGCGGATTGATCAGCATCTGAGGCGTGGACTGGACAACTTCAAAATCGAATCATTTCAATCTGCAGATGCTCTGTGAAAGCTCCTATATGAAATGGATTTTCAGCTGAGCGATGGTATTTGGATTTAGGATCAATCGCACATCGTCGGAACATTATACTACAGGGATATTGTCAAATGTGTTCAGTTCTTTTCGGCACATCTATCATTCCAGGCGCACCTTGAAGTCGAACCAGTGCACCTCCCCGACTTGCAAAGTTGCCGAATATACAGCGAGATGAACACCGGCAACTGGTGGTGGGATACATATGATCAGCCTCCTGCAGGAGCGACGATAGTACCATTCATTTGTGCATCCGACAAAACTCACTTGACCATTTTTCCACACAATCAGCATGCCTGGCCACTGTTTCCCACGATTAGTAATATACGCAAAGATATCCGGCAGACACCAAAGAAGAAGCCGGGGTTGCTCTTTGGGCCAATTCCATATCCGCCGAAAGGTGCCAAAAGTACGGAGGTGGCATGGCATTCCACTGTTGGAACAGTGCTGTTCTCACTCCGGAATCTTGATGTCACTGGTCCCCGGTTGAAATGGAATTGTGCAGATATATTCCACAGACAATGTTATCCTGTTTTGGCGGCCTGGGTCAGGGATTATCCAGAACAAGTCATAATTGCTCCAGTCTCATATGGCTCATGCCCCGTGTGTGAAATTCCTGATAGTGCACTGATGGGGGATTCAACTTGTCAAACACTCGATAACTCAAGAGATCAGCATGTGTATCCAGAGCTCCTAGACGAAACTAAACATGATGTTCTGCACACTCTTCATGTTCATCAAATCCGCAACCAGTTCTGGCAATTCCCTCTCTGCAATTTCTATCACCTTTGCCAGCCTGATGAATTGCATCAGCTGATCTTGGGTTTAGTTAAAGACGTATTGCACTGGCTGCTAAAATAACTGAAACCTAGAAATGTCCAGGATCAATTTGACAATCGATTGACATCAGTACAACAATATCCAGTCCTCCAGCGCGTCTCAAAACCAATTGATTCGACGAAACGCAGCTTGTGGCAGGGCAAAGTGATCCTGGGGATCATTAGAACACCAACAGTGAAATGCGCTCCAATTCTTGACTGCTCCAAGGATGTTAGGAAAACTCCACCGGAAACATCCTCTGATGACATCGTAATCGGAGCAGTGCCGGTATTATGAGAATTCTCTCTACCTGTCAGCCGACATAATCACTCTGACCTATCGCTTACAGCACTAGACGATGAACTGAAGCGATTTTACAAGAAGAAAGTTGCCTTTCGAGAACTCACAATGTTGAAGTCTGCTACAGGCAAAGTGGCTGAACATTTAGCCACGGATTCCCATCAGTTATGAGAACAAATAATTCCTGATATCTGTGCTGCAATGGAAGTTCTAGTGTACGGGGCTGAAAAGGTTACTACATCAGAACGAAGGTAATTTTAGGTGCTATCGAAAAGTGCCAGACAAGCGGCAACCAAATAGTCAAAAGCTGATTGCGACAGGGAAATCGAGCGATTAGAGCGCGAAATCCATCTGGCGACACCTGTCCAATGGAAGCTTTTCGGTAACTTATTCCACGATCATATGCGACCATGATTTCAAGAAGTCAGGCCTAAGGCAATCGGTCCCAGAAGCACGTTCGCCGAAAAACATTCTCAAATGGCGACAGTTGACAAAGAAGAGGTTCATGGGGCAGTAAACATGACCACCGACAAGCATGTGGAATTTCAGGTCCGTCTATCCGTTGCTGAGACTGAAGCCACCATCTGGAGCGTGGCTGATATTGACTGCACTGTGTGGCAGTTGGAGACAGAGATTTACAGTATCACATCGAATGAGGATATGCAGTTCAAGAAGGAATTCTCCATCTCCTTGTTTGCATTTGAAGCTTGGTTGCAGGCAATTGGCATTCAAGAGCTTCAGAAAACCATCGAACAGCGTATTATCCATTTGGGATATCCATTGATGCATCTGGTGAGCCATACATAGGAGACAATTCGTGGAATGGGTTCTAACAGCAATTTCACCACCACAATTTCTGTACGGCTACATATCAGCAATGTGAAACAGGCATATTGATCTACCAACAGAGTCAATTATATTTGACTAATGCTCAAGCAGAAGGACCTATCTACCGGTCTTGACAATATGGAGGAAATACTCCCAAATCTTGCCTTGCAAGGCTTGTAGAATATTGACTCCGCAAAGGTTTTCAACCTACTCTACGCTGCCGATTGATGGCCAAATAGTTGCACAACCCATCTTTTATGCCTCCAGCATTCTCAGGACAAGCCAAATTTCCGCCCAGTATCACCACAGGAATGTCATTTGAGAGAAACCCATGTCCACGGCGTGTGCAGAAGTATCAAATCAACCTCGCACAAAGAGGCATCAGAAGAATTTGGAATGCCTAACTTTCGTCAGCTATTCTGTGCACCAATTGATGAGGACTAGAAACAAAAAGTTAGTGGACTCGTGCTCGAATACAATCAGAATTGACTCCTTGACAGTATATGTATTAAACTTCAGAATGGGCTGTCGTACAACCGTCAACCATTTCACCACCCTACATCTGTTGAGATTCTGGGACATAATAGCTAAGTAGCAGATACCGATGCCAACCAAGGAATCATGCCTGAATCTCATGACATTTGGGTCCAATATATGGACAGTGACCTCGATAACACCTTCGAAGGCCGAGTCCCTTGTTTTCCTGTGTTATACTTTAGCTTGACTCCACCAAATCAGATCCTTCAATTTTTGGAGCACCTGCCTGCTGGAAAAGCAATATCTACCTTTTCTAAACCATGCCTGAAGACTCAGCAATGGATGTTATCTGCTTAAGTTCAAGAAGATGTAGTGGTGATTCTAATAAAGTATAAAGATCCGTATGGTTGGGCTGATTGTGTTCGCAGGTTCATCCTGGTTGTCAAACAGACTAATATGATGCATATTGTTCCTGTTGGAGCGATTGTTGGACCTGCACATTTGGTGCTAGAGAATCCTGCATCAGATTGGATCGATAGCATATGGCTTGTAAAGAATCATGTGGATTTAGATACCTACTGAACTGTATATTAAGTTACAATGCCTGAATCAAGGTGTGCAGGAGGATGATAGTTAGTTAATGGAATTATACTATTTGATATAAACATTACAATAATCACACCGGAATATTACAGCTCCTGGTTCGAGATGGGTGGAATTGTCTTGGAGACGCACCCAATACTCCCAATAGCTCCGAAATCTGCACAGTCGAATACTTTCATTTTGTAGCATTTCGAAGAGAACCATAGATTCTTCAGGATCCTCTTGTATTCTGTTCCACCACTTCCAGCACATTGAAGAGCACTGGTGAAGTAGTCTCAGAACACCTGAGAGCTCATCACTTTCCACTCAGCCTATATGGGAGCATCAGGGAGGGTCTGGAAGGATCAGTGTGGCTATTCAGAGTTGCTGAGTTGTTCAGTTGTGACTTCCAAACCATTTTACCTGTTGCTTATGTTTAATCATCATCCCAGCACTGAGAGTGGGTAGTACAACATTCTCTGTGCCGATTGCAACTTCATGCATTGCAAATCGGTTTAAGCAGCAATGTTTGCAAGTTGCGCTGACTATAGAGATCTACATTTTCTCGAGCACCATGTCCATTTTTGTTTTGATTGTCCAAAGAAAAAAGTTGATGAGTATGTCCCTCATGACAAGCAGCACCAGTGGCAGGATCACAACCTATATCGAAAGCTCAGGATTCATACATCAATGCAGCCGATGCATTCGTCGCGTTGCGTCATGTCCGCCTATGATTTAACGAGTTTCATCATATTCCCGGTATCCTAAGCGTCCTGCTGAAATGTGACCACCTCCATACAATGCAGATCGGGATGCTGGAGCACCTGCAGAAGTGGATTTTCCACTTCATGAACATGCACGAGCAGCTCGACAAGTTCAATGCAATATGGTAATCCCTGCCTGCTTACCACGACCTCACACCAAACACTTACTAATATGATGGAGTTTCTTAATCGAATGGGATGGAGATGAAGTAAATGAGCCAGTACCTATTTGGAGTGGTAGCCCAGTCACTATGAGGAGGGAGCACTACTCAGCGTCGCATATTCAATCGTGCAATTGAGTGCACATAGTCATTGTTAGAATTTTTTATGTATGCCCGTTATAATTCACACCATGATGCAACATTGAGCTACATGGAAGACGCCATACATCATTTTCACACCTTCAAAAATGTTTTCTCACTCAGGCGTGCCCGCAACAAGGTGAAGGCCAAAACCATTGCCCTGAAAACAGAGCTCGTGAAGAAGCAACAGGTAGACGAGGACACAAATGCTGATACTTGGATGCTGTGCCAGAAGCGGCATAAAATGAGCGCCTGGCAGGTTTATATCGAACAAAAGATTGAGGTATCCAAAGAGTGAGATGCCGACATCAACATTCCGAAGATCCACATCATGTTTCACTCGGTCGAACAGATTCGTCGAGACGGCGCGTTGCAACAGTATTCTGCATCGAGACATGAACATGCACTTAAAACGAATCTTAAGTACTGTTGGAACACCTCCAATCACAATCTCCACTTCCTGCCCGAAGTAATAATCTTTTTGCCTTACATTGTCTGCGTCGAAATCAGAAATCTCAATCTCTAAGCCCTCACTCAGCATCAAGAGAACATTGCTGCCACCTGCAAAGTCCTCCCTACCGGCACTGTTCTGGCTGCCCCCCTGAGCTCCCAGTCATAGGCGAAGCCCGAATTCATGGGACCCCAGAACCATCAGGTTGGAAATCATCCTAACTCTATGATTGAAGACTTCAGAGCATTACTCGACACTACGCAAGTCGCAACACCCCACATGACAATATACAACAGCACACAGGAGTTTATCAAGCATAAGAGTCATTACAAGACGTATATATCTGATGACCAACAGCACGGAATGCAGCTCTTTATTTACCATGGTATTATGATCGAGTTGAGTGTTTAGAAGGTGAACCCATATCTCAGAGGTGTGGATGCACAGGAATTCAGAGCCGGAGCGGAGAGGACTGGTGGAATGACTTGGTGTGGATAAAGCAATGCCCAGGGAGTTTTTATGGTGCACTGAATGGTTGTCTCCCGTGGCAACTGCAACAATTATTCAAATCAAGCTCCTGAACCAGGATAGAGCTTTCATTGAGTACTGGTTACCTCTGGCGCTCACCACAATACCTTAAAACTTGGGTCACTTGGATCCCATCTCGAAATTTGAATGTGTGGCAACGGTGACGGCAGCAGTTGCTATGCAAGTTTTGAGCATGGGAAACAACGTCGGCTGTGCGCATGTAATTCCGGAGAAAGCTTCTAGTAGTCAGACAGAAGACCGATGGAACAAGCACTGAATTGTCAATTGCCACATATATCTGCATACTTGGAATGATGGGTACATTTAGTACTGTGAGAAGTGCATTTTCCACTTAAGTAGAAGGAACGCAAGGAGGAATTTTCGCAATGTCACCCATGGCAGTGCAATCCAGATGCAAGGTCGTGCCTAGTTAACCCATTCCGACATATGGCCACAGTTGGGCTTCAACTCCACAATGTTTGTTTAAATTTGGAGACCGACAGAGTGAGAAGAAATGGTGAAACTGCGATGGGAGGGCGATATGCAACTCGACGCGTGGTATTAACGCCAGGCACAACGTAGGCTGCCAACAGAATGTCTCTTACGGCACTGATGAACCGTGTCCAGTGTGACGGAGTATTCCTGCCCAGAGGGAATTATTTTTTGCTAATGTCACTGCACTAATTAACAGCATCATTGCCAGATGTGGGGTCAGTATCCACGCAAGCATCTCTATGTATATTCGCTTGACGGCTTTTTATCTTATGACATAGCTCCAGTGGACCTGATGTTATGTGTTGTTCAATAAGGAAAGTACCTGATGGAGCAGCAGAAGGTCCACATCGGGAAAACCTTCCCTGCAACCATAACTGACATATATTATCCCTCTTGACGCGATGTTACGGTTGCTTCGTATAGATTATTACTATCTACCAAAGACTACTGTCATTAGAGTGGACTTATGAGAATGTTATGTGAATCTTACCATATGCAATATCGAATTACAGATGAAGCAAATTTCTCCCACTGCAGGCATTCCATCCACCCCCTTTTTATCAATCGTCATCTCCACCACCATCACCATCATCACCATCACCATCACCACCATCACAATCACCAGCATTGGGAATTGTACTCTGTGTTTATTCTTCCGTGAACTTGATGTAACACCTCCCAACCAGCGAAGCCCGATCCACCTTGCCACCTTGCCACCAGCAAAGCCACTTTCACAGCGACCAGCAAAGCTCGATCCCCACTACCAGCTTGCTCGCAGTAAAGCCAGATTCACTGCTCCCAGCGAAGCCAGATCAACTGCTACCAGCTTGCTCGCATCAAAGCCAGAATGTCAGAGTTGAGGGTGTTCATGCCTCCGCGACCAGATTCCTCCCACTGAATCCGAATTCCTTGCGACCAGGGAAGCTATGTTCACCCCTACGAGCGAAGACCGATGCACCACTATCAGCTTGCCCCCTGCGATGCGCGATTGTCAGAGAGGTGAGAGTGACCATGTCAAAGTAGTGGGACAAAGTAAATCAGGGGTTAAAAAGTGATTATGTCAAAGTTGTGTGAGCGAGCAGATCAGTGGTGAAAGTGAGTATGTCAGACTTGGAGTGGAAGCCATTGTGTCAGAGTTGTTAGAGTGAGCATGTCAGAGTTGTGGGAGTGAGCTCGTTGGAGTCATGAGAGTCAGAGCATATCCTTGTCAGAGTAGTCAATAAATAAGTAACTTTTGAATATATACCATAATCCATAAATTGCAGTATATAATACATGCACGACAGATGAATTGTGGTAAGATTTCAGTTATGCTACCGGTGAATTACAGGTATACTGTCTTGGCTTACTGCAAACAGCTCTGTGGTGTTGCGTATTATTTGGTGATGTTGGTGTTACAGGAGGTTAAGGTAGGCCATATAGCCTATTGTTGATTATACATAACAGAATATGTTGTTCCTGACGCAGTGTTTAAGCACTGCGCACCACCATTATGGTGATGGCAATGAAGTGTTTACTTGTCTTTTGCTTTGAAACAGTTGCAATCATCAGCGATGCAGTTACCTTTACACCTACAACGTACTTCGATGTGCTCAGCAGTGGACTGAGGACATGCAACCTCCTGAACAGTCAGTTCTCAATGGGTACTCTTTTGGAATGCAGGAATTTGATGTGTGATGGTTGATATAAGGTGTTCCATACTTTTGGTACAATAGAACCTGTGGAATGTACTCATTAGCGCTGTGAAGAATATGCCCAATTGCACTGCCCTGAACTTACACGATTCATGAATGTACCCAATTGCACTGCATTCAATATAGGCGGTTGCAGAATGAAATCAATTGTGCTGCGCTGAACGTACACGGTTGCATCAATGAAATTCAGCTAGATTGAGCCAGCTGTGTGTACGAACATGCCAGGGTATGCACATACATTCATTCAGATTAGTGTGTTTGTAATTTTTGACTTGCTCCACCAACGAACTAGTTAGTTAATGGAGGTGAGGTAGGCACTCCGTGAATGGATGTTTCATTTACGGAAGGTGGAGGAATCTTCTCCATGAATAGACTAAAACACAAGGTATCCATTCATTTCGCTGACCTTCATGAAGTTGACTTGCCTTCTTTTTGCCACGCTTGGGAATGCTGCCGGAATGACCATGAGAAGCATACCTGTCAAGTGGCCATTTGTCCAGGCGGCATGAGCTGTGTGAACCATGATGGCCATGGTATCGATGCCGGATCGCCCTTTCCTGCTCCCAAATTGTTCCTCACTCAGTTGGCCACTTGTTTCAGCCATTTCTGACAATCCCTCTGCAACAACTGTTTCAACCGTTTTTCCCATGCACCTCAGCAGGGATCTGCAGCGCTATAGGTTAAGCTTCAAATGGTTGTCTTTGGTAGCCTTGCGAATCACCACCCCGCTAGCCCTGATCTATACAGCGAGCTGTCTTTCAATGCGAATGGCCTCGTTCGTCATCCCCACACTTTTCTTTCTACCCCAGTTCCAGAGTGGCCATATGGCAGCAACAGAGATCATGTCTTGGCCCAGGGCTTTTTTTACTGATTGGGAATATCAGCCTCACTCAACTGCGTGCTCAGTGATGGAGGAATGTACACTTGCGTCTGGGAGCAGATGGTGGAACTGGTTGTCGTCATTCAGGGGGAAAGCCTTGCATGTCAGTATGTCTGCTTTCTCCGTGGCTGTGTTTCGTTGCACACCTTCTCTGTCAGTTATGCCCTCCACGGCCATGCCCACTCAAGGGTTAAGATATTGTAGTGCTCACCACAACTCAGTTCGCCTGAGGTTCAGGAAGTAATCACTCCACATTTGGCTTTTCGACCGCCGAATCACCTTCCGGAGATCTGCCATAGCCCTGGCACTCTCCTCCAACTATCCTCGTCTTCATTATTCTCTTCAAACTGCTTTCCTTCTCTCTATCAAATCTTCCTTCCAACACCGCCTTTATTTGGTGCAGTTCCTGATGTTCTTTCCTGTGGCATTAGGAACAATGCTCATTGCTTCCAGACACCATGCGGCCTCCTGTTGCACCTTCTCTTCTGTGCATATGGCAACCAGGTGAGCTCGCTCCTTCTCTAGTTCCGTCCATAGCTTCTCCGCTGCCTTCATATTCTTCTGCTTCATTGCTGCTAAGTTCAACACTACTACCCTCTCATGACCTGCCTCCTCCTGCCTGGCTGCTTCTACCTCCCACTGTATAACCTCATATTCAGATCCAGTGGTATGGTCATCATCCAGTATGGACCATTTGGTTATCGATCGATTCGCTAATGTCAAGTCCGTGACTCACTCTCCTTGGTTGTCCTCCCTTGTCCAATAATGTGTGGACCGGCTGTCATTCCCAGTTGCCAGTCCATTCTTGTCAATCACTTCCTCCCAGAAGGTGTCACGGCGCTAGAAGGAATGAAGATATTTAGGGATAATGGCGGTTATGCGGAGAAGGGTGTGGAAGGAATTGTGTTATGGATAGACTGAGATGTCGGGAGACGCGGAGGGAGCAGCATGATGGTGGCAGTATAATTTAGTAAGATTAGGTAGTGGACTGAGGTGTTGCGACGTCGGTGATATGATGTGGTTGTATTGATAAGGAGTTGAGGTGATTGTGTTTAAGATCACGGGATGAGATTCGGATGGTACATCGGAGCATGAGGAATGATTTGAGGGTGGCAGACGAATTATATAAACAGAGTGTGTTGTTGGCGTCGGAGGATTTCCTTTTCTTCTCTCTCTACTCGTTCTCACGCATAGCAAAGCAAGTTACGACTTTGAAACAGTTCCTACTCTTGTATTGTCTTGATATCCTCGATACGAACCTCGAGTGCCTTCTGTCTTGTGTTTGACATCACATTTGTGTTACCAATATCACCTACGCCCGACCCTGCCCGTTACAGAAGGCAGCATTCAGCTGCACATAGCACCTCGAGTCCCGGCAACTGCTGTGTGGGTTGAAATCTCCCGCAAGGACAGTTCTGCCCTACAGAATGACTCTCTGCCAGTTCAACTTTCGTACCTGTCTCTCGCCTGACTGCATGTCTCTTTGATCGTAAATATTCACAATCCTCGTAATCTCCTCCCCTCTCCTCCCGACGTTAGTGACAATAACATAGTCAGTGTCCCCAACCGGCCGGGCTGACCTACAGTCACCTGCAGGTTTACCTACAGTCTAGGCCGGGCATCGGTTGACAGAAAGCCGGCCGGCCAGGCATGGAATACGAAATGACTGCGGGCATGCACT
>Ga0307515_10001430_pt1 | contig 53972 bp, 38 predicted proteins | sample 17_EM_MG_FD_194513 | JGI IMG/M metagenome (GOLD analysis project Ga0307515, IMG submission 194513) | Populus trichocarpa ectomycorrhiza microbial communities from riparian zone in the Pacific Northwest, United States - 17_EM | ecosystem: Host-associated > Plants > Roots > Unclassified | place...
CCACACCTCTCGCGTGTCGCGGTCCTGCAGCAGGAACCATTCCGACGGGGTGTCTGCGACCGGGTCGTTCGACCAGGCGGTGAGCTGGTTCAGGCGGCTGTTGACAGCCCAGGTGTAGCCGCCGCCCGCCTCGGAGACCTGGCAGCCGAAAGATGGGTTGGCCAGCACGTTGACCCAGGGGCGCGCGGGGCGGCTGCCGGCACCGACCTCGAAACGAAAGTCGCCCGAGTCGGGCACGAAATCGCCGGTCCGCAGGGGCGACGTATTGCCAGCACCGGGGGCCAGGCGAACGGCCTGCGTCGACGTGGCATGGCGGCGCTCGAAGGCCTGCTCGTGGCGCTCGACCCATTCGGTCACATGGTGGGCCAGCGGCCGGCCGTCGGCCTGCAGGCGCACGCGCGCCAGCACTTGCAAGGTGCTCAGCTCGTCGGCCGACAGTTCATCGGCGTGCAGCACGTGCAGCCCGGTCAGCGCCGGGCCATGCCGCGCGGCTTCTTCGGCCGCGTGGTGATCACGCAGCGCGGCCACCTCATGCTGCAGCGCCATCTGGTACGAGGCGGGTTCGGCACTCACCACCACCAGGTCGCAGGCCACGCCGCCCCAGGACCACAGGCGCAACGCCTGCGCCAGCGAACGCAACAGGCCCAGGCCCTGGATCACGCCGGCCGACACCAGCAGGATCGGGCGGTCGCCCGAGATGCCGAAACGCCACAGCAGGCGCCGGTCGCAGACCTCGGCCCGCACGCCGTCCACCGGCACGGCCCGAGCCGGCGGGCGGGCCAGCGTCAGCACCAACGCGGTGGTCAGCGACTGCACGACGGCAAAGTCCACCGCACCCAGGCGCAGGGCCCGCAGGCGGATGCCGGTCAGCGTGGCCGACATCAACGAGGCGCGTTGCACGTGGCTGGGCTGGTGGTACTTGTCGATCACCGCCTGCAAGGTGGCGCTGTGGTCGGACGCCGCGGTGGCAAAGGTCAGCAAGGCCTTGCCGCGTGGCGGGATGCGCAGTTGCACCGCCAGCGCGCAGACCGGGTCGAGGCCGGTGTCGAGCGTGATGCCCTTGGGGTCGCTGCCGGCCGGTGGCGTCGGCGGCAATGGGTCGAACGAGGCCAAGGGCTGGCTGGGTGCGCGGTTGCGGCCGAGCCAGCGCTGGCGGTCGGTCTGCAGGCGCAGGCCCACCACCTGCGGGTCGCCATCGGCCAGGAAATGCGCCGCGTGCAGCGCCGGCTCGCCGGCCAGACGGGGCCGACGCTCGAACAGCAACGCCTGGTGGGCAGGTTGCCAGGTGGCTTGCACGAACAGGTTGGAAAACGCCGGGTGGGCCTCGTCAGCGCGCGGGTCGGCCAGCGTGATCTCGAAAGCCGACATCAGCTCGATCTCGAGGCTGCGCTCGCCCAGGTTCTGCAGCTCGATCTGGCGGAACTCGATATCGTCTTCGGGACTGACCCAGACGGTGCAATGCACCTGCACATCGGGCCACAACGCGTCGAAGCAGACCCGGTCGGCGTGGTAGACGCTGCGGTACTGCGCCGCCGCGTCGGGCGCAGGGTGCTGGGTGATCGACACCGGCCGCGGCTGGCGGTCCCAGCGCAGGTAGAAGAAACTGCCACAGGCGTCGCGCAGCGCGTCGTCGCGGGTGCGGGTGATGCCGGCGGCGCCCCAGCGGCTGCTGCCAGCCCCGTTGGCGCGCAACGTCACGCTGTAGCGGCCGTTCGACAGCACATGGGTCGGCTCCAGCGCCGCCGCGCCGGGCAGCACGTCGCGCAGCAGGCCCGGTGTGCGACGCTCGGCCGCAAGCGGCGGTGGGCTCGGCGGCAGGGCTAGCAAGCGTGACACCTCACGCGGCGCGCGTTCGTGCAGCAACGAGGCCACCGCCTCGATGCGCGGGTGGGCCATGCCCCAGCGCTGCGCCACGCCGCCCAACAGCACATTCGCCAGCGCCACGATGCTCATGCCCTGGTGGTGCGCCATGAAGGTGGCCACCGGGGCGAAGGGCTCGACGCCCGCGCAGCGGGCCGGCGTGAAGTCGAGCGCGTCGATGAAGCCATAGACCCCTCGCGCGCCGAGCCATTCGAGCGCTTCGAAATTGCGGCGCGCGCGGGGCGGGTCGATCTGCGCCGCCAGCGCCGTGGCGTAGGGGGCGACGACCAGTTCGTCCGGCGGTGTGCGGCGCAGCGCGAGCCGCGGCACGCCCTGCGGCGCGTACTGGTAGGCCAGCGTGTGGTCGCGCCCGGCGTAGGCCGACTCCGAGATGCCCCAGGGGGCCGCGTGGGCCTGGCCGAAACGAATCTGCTCGTGCAGCGCGGTGCGGCAGGCGTCGTGCAGTACGCTGCCGGGGGGTTCGTCGAGCACCAGGCTGGGCATCAGGTACTCGAACATCGAGCCCGACCACGAGCGCAGGCCGGCCGTGACCCGGACCGCAAAGAACGGCCGGCCGAGAGCGACCCAGTGGCTCTCCGGCACATCGCCCTTGGCAATCGCCAGCAGGCTGGTCAGGCGCGACTCCGAGGCCAGCAGGTCGTAGAAGCCGGCATCGAGTTGCTGCTCGGTGACCCGATAACCGATGTGGAACAGGTGACGCCGGCGGTGGTAGAGAAAGCCGAAGTCGGGCGCCCAGGCCAGCGCCTCGAAGGCTGTGGCCACCGCCTGCAGTCGGGCGAAGTCGGCCTCGGCATCGTCGGCACCGGCGAATTCGCGGCAAGCCTCGGCCACCGCGAGCAGGTGGCCGCAGAAGTTGCCGCTGTCGACTGTCGACAGGTACATCGGCAGCAGCGGCGCGCCGGTCTGCGTGTCGTACCAGTTCAGGAAGTGGCCGCGGTGGCGCTGCAACGTGAGCAAGGTGGCCAGCGTGGCCTCCAGCCGCGCCAGCAGCTCGGGCAAGGTGATCCAGCCGAACTGCCGCGCGCAGGCCGCACTCAGCAGGTACAGCCCGATGTTGGTCGGCGAGGTGCGGTGCGCCACCATGTCGTGCGGCAAGGTCTGCAGGTTGTCCGGCGGCAGGTGTCTGTCGTCGGGGCCAACGCAGCGCTCGAACAGGCGCCAGGTGTCGCGCGCGACACCCTCCAGGTAGGTCCGGTCGACCGACGACAACGGAATCTCGGCGCCCTGTGCCCGGGGTCGGCTGCCCCACCAGACCCAGACCGGTGCGGCGGCCCACAGCGCGCACAGCGCCGCCGCCAACCACGGGTGCGGTGTGCCCACCGCCAACAGAGCGCCGAGCAGCCCGATCGACAGCGCGGTCTCGCCGACGTGCCGGCGCACGGTAGCGCTGAAACCACCGCGCAGCGCCGCCTGGGCCGACGAGGCGGTCGTCCACTGCAGCAGGAGGCGGCGACTGACCCCCATGCGCCAGAGCGCGCGCACCATCGCATCCAGGCTCCCCGCCGCCTGCGCCGGCAGCAAGGCCAAATGCCAGGCGCCGCCGCACAACGCACGGCCCAGCTCGAGGCCGGCATGGGCGAAGAAATGCAGGCGCGCCACATCGTCTCGCCGCGGCGAGAACCCGGCGGCAGCCCCCATCAGCGGCCCCGCCACCTGAGCGACCAGCACCAGCGCCAAGGCCAGCCACGGCGACATGACGGCGCCACTCAAAGCCAACAGCAGCAGACCCAGCGAAGCCGGCGCCACCAGCGAGCGGCGCAGGTTGTCGAACATCTTCCAGCGGTTGATCGCCTTCAGCGGGTAACGCGACGGTTGGAACAAGAAGGGCAGCAGCTGCCAGTCGCCACGCGCCCAGCGGTGCACCCGCGAGGCCGCCACATCGGCGTGGAACGGCGCCTCCTCGATCACCGTGATGTCGGTCACCGCGGCGCAACGGGCGATCGAGCCTTCGAGCAGGTCATGGCTCAGCACCCGGCCTTCCGGCAGGCGCCCGCCCAGCACCGCGTGCATCGCCTGCACGTTGAGCAAGCCCTTGCCGGTGAAGCTGCCTTCGGCAAACAGGTCCTGATAGACCTCGGAGGTCGCGGCGCTGTAGGGGTCGATGCCGCATTGGCCCGAGAACAGCCAGTGGAACAGCGTCGCTTCGCCGCGCTTGGGCAAGGGCGTGACGATGCGCGGCTGCAGGATGCCGTAGCCACCGATCACGCGCCGGCCACTGGCGTCCAGCCGCGGCTGGTTGTACGGGTGCGCGGCCACGCCGACCAGGTCACGCAGCCGGCCGGGCGGCAGCTGGGTGTCGCTGTCGAGCGTGACGATGTAGCGCGTGTCAGGCGCGAGGCGCGAAGCCTCGCCCAGGTCCACGAAGGCCGTCGATGTACCTTCGGCCAGCGCGGTGACCAATTGTTCCAGCTTGCCGCGCTTGCGCTCCCAGCCGATCCAGCGTTGCTCGCTGTCGCTGCGGTGCCGCTCCCGGTGCAGCACGATGAAGCGCGGCGGCGCGCCCGCTTCAGCCGGGTGGCTGGCGTTGAGCCGACCGATCTGCTCGACGGCACAGGCCAGCAAAGCGGCATCGCTGGTGAGTTGCGCGGTGTCGGCATCGAGGCCATCGCTGAGCAGCGCGAACTGCGCGTGACGCTCGGGGTTGGCCAGGTGGTGCAAAAGCAGGCGGCGCGCCAGGCTGCGGATCGCTGCCGCATCGGTCAACATCGCCGGCACCACCACCATCACCCGGTGCTCCGGCGGGATGCCGCCGGCCAGGGCCAGGCGGGGCCGGTGCCGCGGTCGCACCGATTCGCTGATCAGCCGGTTGATCACCGCCACCACGGTTTCAGACACCGGCAACAGCATCAGCACCGCGGCCAGCGCGAGCAGCCAGCCCGGCACCAGCGCGTCGGTGTGTCGCCATAACAACCAGGCCACGCCCCCGAGGCTGCAGAGCAGCAATGCGCTGCCGTAGACCGGCCAGGCCGCGTGGCGCATCACACTCTGCCGGCGCCGTGTCGCGTGTTCGTTCATGCCCAGCGCGTGCACCAGCGCCGGCAAACCTGCCCCCCGCAGCCAATAGCGGGCGGCGTTGGTCGGGCCCTCGCGCACATCGGCGCCATGCATCAGGCCGAGCAGCGCCTCGCCGACGGCCCGCTCGCTGCGGCCGCTGCGAAGCGCCAGGCGCTCGATGCCGTGCAGGGTCTGGTCTCGTGTGGCGACCTGCTCGGCTTCGAACACCGGTGAGCTCAGCATCAAGCGCATCAGCGTGCTGGTGCGGGCGATCAGGTCGGGCCAGTCGGCGTCGCCGATCGCGCGCAAGGACTTCACCGCATTGCTCACGCTCAGGTTGTCGGCGGTCTGGCCGGCGCTTTGGCGCGTGCGGACGGGCGCCGGGTCCGGCAGCACTTGCGCCAACCAGGCTGTCAGGGCCGGCTCCGGCGTACCGGCGTCATCGTGCACACGCAGTGCCACCTGGGCCACGAACTCCAGGCCCACGCCGCGTCGGTCGAGCAGACCGCGCAGCTTTTCGAGCACCGGCAGCGCGTGGGTCTGCAGGCGATCGCAGCACAGGTTGGCCACCTCACGCGCGCCCGCCTGCGCCGCCACGCGTTGGGCCAGGCGGCGCAGGTTTTCGATCAGCACCACGCGCAAGGTCGTCGGCAGGGCCCACATCTCGCTGAGGTTCAGTTCACGCGCTTCCAGGTAGGCGCAGAGGAACTGCACCAGCAGGTCTTCGTCGAAGCCGCCATCGGTGTGGGCAACGAAGGCCCAGGCCACGCCGTAGACACGCGGCAACCCGGCCAGCGGCTCGGCCTTCAGAACCGGCAGCGAACGGAAATAGCTGCGCGGCAGCCCTTCGTGGATTTCCTTGAGCTGTGCCTCGATCAGATGGAAGTTGTCCAGCAGCCATTCGGCCGCCGGGCTCACGTCATGGCCGGTGGCTGCCTGGGTCGCGATGTAGCCGTGCGCCTCGCGCAGCGCGAGGATGTTGCCGTGCAGGCGCGGGAAGAAGGCGCCCGAACGCCAGCTTGCCGGTTCGGCGCGGTGCGTCTGCGCCAGGCTGCGGCCATGCTGGGCAAACCGGTGCGGGCCGAAGATCTCGGCGCGCACGGGTGGTTCCAACAACCCGTGCCGGGCATCCAGAAGGCGGCAAAGCGCCGTCGAGGCCCGCGGCACCAGGCGTTGAAGCGTGGGGGTGGCGATGTTCCAGCGTCGGTTCACGGTGCGGGACGCCTAGACCCACCATGACACGACGCCGACCAGTGCCGACAGGATCGCCAGCGTGGTCACCTGGCGCGCCGCGACAAACCCCGTCATCGATTCGGCCCCGCACTGCAGCACGAACAGGCCGACGTGCGCCCTGCGACAGCGCGCCGTGTGATCGCGCAGCGCCGACAACTCGACTGTCGAGGCGCCCGGGGCATCACCGAACGATGAGGTCGTCCACGCCGGCTCGGCCATGCGCGGCGGGTTCATGGCGATGTCCCCAGCAGGGCCCGGCCATCGGTGCCGAAGACTCGGTCCCAGAAGCTGCTCGTGACGCCGTAGCAGCGCCGATGGCCCGCCTGATGGTGCTGTGCGTGCCAGCGTTTGCGCCGCAACAGCCAGTGGCCGCCATAACGCCCATGGTGCACGGCATGGTGGGTCACGGCATACGCCAGGTAGCCGGCCAGCACACCGAGCGTGAACGCGCAGGCCAGCGACAAGCTCTCCAATATCCACAGCGGCAAAAACACCATCCCGACAATCAGCGACCCACTGAGCAAGGTCGGCGCGCCGATCCGTGCGGTGGGGCGGGCGTGGTGCAGGGCGTGCCAGGCGCTAAAGGGCGGCATGCCGTGCAGCACGAAGCGGTGCATGGCGTACTCGATCGCCGTCCAGCCCGCCAGGCCCGCCAGCACCCAGCCGGCGACGGCCAGCCGCTGCGGCGCCGGTGTGGCCAGCCACAGATAGGCCGCCAGGCCTGCCACGGCCGTGCCGTACAACGCAAAGTCGGCCCGGTAGGCGACCTTGCTGTGTTCGAGGGACAACAGGCCCATGCCTCTCCTTCATTTTCTCGTGCTGGCGTCCGGAGGGGCGCCTATGGGTCACGTCGCACAAGCTAACCGCAAGCAGCGGCCAAGTCTGTTCGCTGCCGAACATATGGAGCACGCCGAATTTCCTTTGACCTGTCGCCAAGGCGCCAGAGTTCAGCGCACCGGCACGGTGCCGGGCTGGCCTGGGTGCGTTAGCGCACCGACCCGGCCGATGGGCGGCGCTACAAGCAGTGCCTGCCGGTGGCCTGCTGCTGCCGGCAACACCACCATGATGTTGATTTCGAACCGCCGCCTCCCGCCCGCCGGTATAGGCTCGCATGGGGATAGCGACTTTCGGGCCACGCTGCCTGCCGCCGTTGGACGCCCGGCGATCCTGGACCGCATCCCGCTGCTGGGCCCGACCGTTGGGCACCTCGTCGACTGGAGCGAGGCACTGAACGCCGTGCCGACGAGGCTGCGCCAGATCGTCGGGCAGCGTCTGGTGACCGACTCCGGCCTGCCGGTCAGCGATGCGCGGGCACAGATCCAGATCGAGGTGCTCGAATGCGCCACCGCGATGGACCTGCTGAACAACGCACTGCTGGGCGAGCTGCGCCGCAGCCATCAAGTCGAACGCGAGGCGTTGTCGACACCTCACGCACTGGCGCCTGAACGGGCCGACCCGACCGACCGGCCGGCGGGTGGGCGCGAAGCCAGAAAACCGGTGCCGCGCGATCGTCAGACACCGATGAACCAGCGCAAGCTCTTCCGCCAGCGGCTGGATCAGGCCTTGTCCGCCGAGGAGCATCCGGGCAGCAAGCTGGCCTTGTTGGTGATCGATCTCGAAGGTCTCAAGCCGATCACCGAAACCCATGGCCCCGACATCAACGATCACGTGCTGCAGATCATTGCTGCTCGGCTGAGCCGCGCGGTGCGTGCCGGCGACGTACTCAGCCGCATCGCCTTCCAGGAGTTCGGCTGCCTGCTGACCGGCCCGATCGACCGCACGCAACTCAGCCAGGTGGCCAGCAAGATGTTCGACGCCGCGTCCGCGCCTTTGCGTATCGGCACCCTGTGGCTCCACGTGAACCCCAGCATCGGCATCGCCCACGGCGCTGCCTGCGCCAGCGGCGCTGCCGGCATGCTGCTGGGTGCCAGCGGCGCCATGCTTCAGGCCAGGCAGCAGCACAGCGGCTTCGCCTTTTTCGATCCACCGACGCGCCATCCCAGCCGGCCGGCGAGAACGCCCCATCGACCGGACTTGCCAGAGCCTGCTGAAAGCACGCCTTGACACCCATGAGCAAGTCCGGACACAACTGATCACACACCGGTGCGGCGCGGAGACAACGCCACACTTTGCGTGACGCGCCCGGCCGACCAGGTCCAGAATCTGAATATTGTTTTCAGCACCGGAGTCCCTGCGATGAAGTCTCGCGACCGCCCGTACGGGGTTGAGAGCGCCCCCAGGGCCGGGCTGCGCCCGCCCCGCCCCCCGCGGGGGACTGAGAAACTCGGGAACGGCCCTTCGTTTCTCAAGAGGGCCACCCCATGAGTGCCGACCTGTTGGACCGGGTCAATCAGGCTTGGTACGCCGAGCCCGGCTCCGTCGCCGGCATGGGCGCGCAGCACGGCTTCACCGATGAAGGCGAACGTGCCGCCTACGGGCTGCTCGCCCATGAGATGCACCAGCGCCCCATCCTCGACCTGGGCGTTGGCCCGGGACGCACGGTGGGTTTGCTGCAAGCGCTCAGTTCCGACTATGTCGGTGTCGACTACCTGCCGGCCATGGTCGAGGCTGCTCGCGCGCACCACCCCCAAACCGACGTCCGCCTGGGCGACGCACGCGATCTCAGTGCTTTCGCCGACGGGACCAAAGCCCTCGTCGTGTTCAGCAACCATGGCATCGATTCGGTCAGTCACGAAGACCGACTGCGCGTGCTGGCAGAGGCTTGGCGTGTGCTGGCACCCGGCGGCACCTTCTGGTTCTCGACCTTGAACGCGGTCGGCCCCGCCGCGCGCTACCGCCCGTGGTTGCCGCTGGTGGCACCGGCCGAAGAGCGACCGGGCGCGTGGCTGCGGCACACGCTGGAATGGGCGCGTGCACTGGCCCGCGTGCCCGCCTACACCACGCGCTACTGGCGCGGCCGCGCGCTGCTCGAGGCAGGCACCGGATGGGCCGTGGCGCCCTTCTTCGCCGGCGGCTGGCGGCTCGTGACCCACTACACCACCTTGCAGGAGCTTTTGCACGAGCTGGCGGGGGCCGGCTTCGCGGCGAATCCCGTGGTGTTCGAAGACGCCCATGGCCACCGCGTGGGCATGACCGACGACCTGCGCCCGGTGTTCGGCTTTAATGTGCTGGCTCGCAAGCCGCGCCCCGGCGCGACCGATGGTCCCTGACTGAGCAGCCATGCGGTGAAGCTGCAGTGGCGGGGCTCAACCAGACCAGCAACCTGAGCCCCGGAGAGCAAGCCCATGCCCCTGCGCCCCGAAGACACCCTGCAAGCGCTGACGCTGGCCAACGGCGACACCGTCCAGCTGCACGCACTGACCACCCTGCCCACGCTGGGCCTGGGCGACGTGTCGCGGCTGCCGGTGTCGCTGCGCATCGTGCTGGAATCCCTGCTGCGCCATGTCGACGGGCGGCGCGTCACTGAAGCCCACGTGCGTCAGCTGGCAGCGTGGCAACCACGCGCCGAGCGCAACGAAGAGATCCCGTTCGTCGTCGCCCGCATCGTGCTGCAAGACTTCACCGGCGTGCCGCTGCTGTGCGACCTGGCAGCCATGCGCGACACTGCGGTGCGCTTCGGCCGGCCCGCGCGGGTGGTCGAGCCGCTGGTGCCTGTCGACCTGGTGGTCGATCACTCGGTGCAGGTCGACCACTTCCGCGAGACCGACGCGCTGGACCTGAACATGCGGCTGGAATTCCAGCGCAACGCCGAGCGCTACCGCTTCATCAAGTGGGGCATGCAAGCGTTTGCCAACGTGCGGGTGGTGCCACCTGGTGTCGGCATCGTGCACCAGGTCAACCTCGAGTCGCTGGCGCGTGGCGTCGTCCGCCACGGCGACGTGCTGCTGCCCGACTCGCTGGTCGGCACCGACTCGCACACGACGATGATCAACGCGCTCGGCGTCGTCGCCTGGGGTGTCGGCGGCATCGAGGCCGAGGCCGGCATGCTGGGCCAGCCGGTGTCGTTCCTGACGCCGGATGTGGTCGGCGTGCACCTGCGCGGCCGCTTGAAACCGGGCGCGACTGCGACCGACCTGGTGCTGGTGATCACTGAGCAGTTGCGGCGCTTCGGCGTCGTCGGCCAGTTCGTCGAATTCTTCGGCGAGGGTGCGGCGTCGCTGACGCTGCCCGACCGCGCGACGCTGGCCAACATGGCGCCGGAATACGGCGCGACGATGGGCTTCTTCCCGCCCGACGAGGTGACCGCCGAATACCTGACCGCCACCGGGCGCACTGAAGCAGAGGTCGACGCATTCCGCCGCTACTTCCAGGCCCAGCAGCTGTTCGGCATGCCACGCGCCGGCCAGATCGACTACACGCGCGAGCTCGAGATCAACCTCGACGAGGTGGTGCCAAGCGTCGCCGGGCCGAAGCGGCCGCAGGACCGCATCGCGCTGGCCGACCTGGCCCCGGCCTTCACCGCGCTGCTGGCCGCACCGGTCAGCGCAGGCGGCTATGGACGGTCCGAAGCGGTGGCGCCCACTCCGCAATCAGCGACCGCCACCGCGCCGGCACTCGCCGATGGCGACGTGCTGATCGCCGCCATCACCTCTTGCACCAACACATCCAACCCCAGCGTGATGCTGGCGGCCGGCCTGCTGGCGCGCAACGCGGTGGCGCGCGGTTTGAAGGTCGCGCCTCACATCAAGACCTCGCTTGCCCCCGGCTCGCGCGTGGTCACCGACTACCTCGAACGCGCCGGCCTGCTGGCACCGCTGGAGGCCTTGGGTTTTCGCGTCGTGGCCTATGGCTGCACAACCTGCATCGGCAACGCCGGGCCGCTCGATGCCGAGATCGAGATGACGATCAAGGCGCACGACCTGGTCTGCGCGAGCGTGCTGTCGGGCAACCGCAACTTCGAAGCGCGTATCCACCCGGCCCTGCGCGCCAACTTCCTGATGAGCCCGCCGCTGGTGGTGGCCTTTGCGCTGGCCGGGCGCGTCACGACCGACTTGACGCGCGAACCGCTGGGCTTCGACAGCGCCGGCCGGTCGGTCTGGCTCAGCGAGCTCTGGCCGAGCCCAGAAGAGCTGGCCGCTGCGCTGCGGGCCATCGCCGACCCGGCGGCCTACCGGCGCCTGTACGCCCCGGGCGCCACCGTGCCCCCGTTGTGGGCCGGCATCGCGGCACCCACCGGTGAGCGCTACAGCTGGGAGCCGTCGACCTACATCGCCCGGCCGCCGTTCCTGGACGACATGCCACTCGCGCCCGCGCAGTTGACCGACCTGCGAGGTGCACGCGCGCTGGCTCTGTTCGGCGACTCGATCACCACCGACCACATCAGCCCGGCCGGCTCGATCGCGCCCGATTCACCCGCCGGTGCCTGGCTGCAGGCGCAAGGCGTGGTGCCGGCTGCGTTCAACAGCTATGGCTCGCGCCGTGGCCACCACGAGGTGATGCTGCGCGGCACCTTTGCCAACGTGCGGCTGCGCAACCAGACCGTGCCGCCCGACGCGCAGGGACACGCGGTCGAAGGCGGCTTTGCGCGCCACGAGCCCGACGGCGTCGTCGCAGCGCTGTACGAAGTTGCGATGGCCTACCAGCGGGCGGGCACCCCGACGATCATCTTTGCCGGTACCGAGTACGGCACCGGCTCAAGCCGCGATTGGGCCGCCAAGGGCACGCGGCTGCTGGGTGTGCGCGCCGTCGTGGCACGCAGCTTCGAGCGCATCCACCGCGCCAACCTGGTCGGCATGGGCGTGCTGCCGCTGCAGTTCACCGGGCTGGACAGCATCGACTCGCTGCAGCTGCGCGGCGACGAGAGCTTCGACCTGCCTGGCGTCGAAGACGGCCTGGTCCCGGGCCAGATGGTGACGCTGGTGATCCACCGGCCCGACGGACGGCGGCAAGCCGCCGCGCTGCGTCTGCGCGTGGACACGCCGATGGAGGCCGAATACCTGCGCCACGGCGGCATCCTGCCGTACGTTTTACGCGAGCTGGTGAGCTGAAACCCCGGCAGGACGGCGCTTTGTGCGCCAGCGCACCGACACCCGCAGGGCCCGCCGGCCAAACTTCCGATGCGTCGAGACGCGTTCGTCTTGCACGTCTCGGCGGTTTCGAAAGAAAACCATGCTCACGAAATTCATTCCAGTCACCTTGTTGGTGCTGGCCGCCGTCGTCACCACGGTACGGGCCCCCTGGCCGGTGTCCGTGCCGATCACCGGCGCTGCCGCGCAGAGCCTCGCCACGCCGGTCAAGGTCAGCGGCCCCGTCACCGGCCCGGCGGCGGTTCAGCCGGCGCGATCGGTTGCCGCCGACGACTACCGCATGAACATTCAGGACGGCGTGACCGCCAATGCCTACAACCTGGTGCCCCTGGCCGAGCACGACGCCGTGCGAACCCAGTCGATGATCGACGGCATCGCCGGCCAGCGCTCGGCACGCGGTGCCAACCCTGCCCACAGTGACAGTGTCGACGGACAGGCAACAGGCCTGCTGCCCCGCCCCGCGATCGCCGCGCTGTGGCTGGCCGGGCTGATGGCCGTGGTGTTGATGGCCCTTCGGCGCCGACACTGAGCCTGTGATGTTGAGCGCGGACAGCACCCGGACCACCGCCCGCAGCCGCCACCGGCCCGGTTGGCCCGACATCGTCGACCCGCCACTCGGTACGAATGGGGGGACGAATGGGGATACGAACGGCAGCACGAATGGCGGCGCGCCTGACACCCCGCACCCACCGCACGCCACCGCGGCCGGCGTCGTCGGCAAAGTGACCAGCGACTGGGACGACATGCTCGACGCTGTGACCGCACGTCTGCATGGCATCTTGGAAAGCACAAGACCTGGGGCCGAACAACCGGAATCACTGGCGCAGGCGGGCCGCACCCACGCGCTGGCCCTCGAATGCGCCGCCGCGCTGGGTCTGCTGCGGGCCGCGATGGCCTGCGAGCGCACCGACCAACGCCGACTCGAGCGCGAGTTGGGCGATGCCCGCGCCGCGCTGGCACAGGCCCAGCTGGATTTCGAGGACAGCCACGCCGGCGAGTTGCACGCCCGCCAGCTGGCACTGCATGACGAGTTGACCGCGTTGCCGAACCGGCGCCACTGCCGCGAACGGCTCGACGAGGCCCTGGCGCTGGCCGCCGCCCGCCGGACCACCGCGGCACTGCTGTACCTGGACCTGGACGGGTTCAAGGCGATCAACGACCGCCACGGGCACGAAACCGGCGACGAGGTGCTGCGCATCGCGGCCGCCCGACTGAGCCGCGCGGTGCGGGCTGGTGACGTTGTCTGCCGTCTGGGCGGTGACGAGTTCGTCTGCCTGCCGGCCGGCCCGCTGGGCGATCCGCAGCTCGCTCACCTGGCCAGCAAGCTGTACGACGCCGTGTCGGCGCCGCTGACCGTCAACACCCTGCAGCTTCAGGTACGTCCCAGCATCGGGGTCGCCATTTTCCCCACCCACGCCGACAACACAGAAGCCCTGCTCCATGCCGCCGACGCCGCGATGTACCGGGCCAAGCAGCAGCGCATCGGCTTCGCGTTCGCCGAAAACCGGGTCGAGATCGGGTTGCCGCTGCGCTGACCGGAGCCGCAACCTTCGCCCTCCGGGCACGCGTCGTGCCCCTCTTCAGATTTCGTTTGTACGCCAGAGAACAGACGACTGCCTCGCGCAGGCATACGCTTTGCCCGCAATCCTTGGCTCGTAACCGCCACCTTGCACGGCAGGAAAGCGTTGCGTGCATTCGCAGCAAAAGAAGGAAAACACCATGAACCGGCACATTCGACTTCTTCGCCAGACCATCGCGCTTGCGGCAGGGCTGGCACTCGTGGCGTTCAGCGGCCTGACCCGCGCCGATCCACCAGGCCGCGTGGCGCGCCTGGGCTACCTCAGCGGCGAGGTCAGTTTTTCGCCGGCCGGCGAAGAAGACTGGAACCGCGCCTCGCTCAACCGACCGATGGGCCCGGGCGACCGCCTGTGGGCCGATGCCAATGGGCGGGCCGAGATCCAGGTCGGCGGCGCGATGCTGCGCCTGAACGGCGCCACCGCCGTGTCGGTGCTGAACCTGGACGATGACATCACCCAGCTGCAGCTGACCGAAGGCAGCCTGAACGTGAGGGTGCGACGACTCGAACAAGGCCAGGCCATTGAAGTGGACACGCCAAACCTGGCCTTCACGCTGCGCCAGCCGGGCGCCTATCGCATCGACGTGGACCCGGACGGCAACGCGACCACCGTTCGCATGCGCGAAGGTGAAGGCGAAGTCACTGGCGAGAACGGCTCCTACCTGATCGAGGCGCCGCAGGTGCAGCGCTTCAGCGGCGACGCGGCGCGCGATGAAGGCTATGCCAGCGCCCCGCCGCCCGATGACTTCGACCGCTGGGTGGGCGACCGCGACCGCGGTGCCTCGGTGTCGGTATCGGCGCGTTATGTGTCACCCGATGTGGTCGGTTATGAAGACCTGGACAACAACGGCGACTGGTCCGACGACCCGGGCAATGGCCACGTCTGGTACCCGCGCCACGTGACCCGCGACTGGGCCCCGTACCGCGACGGCCACTGGGCCTGGATCGACCCCTGGGGCTGGACCTGGGTCGACGATGCACCCTGGGGCTACACCGTCTCGCACTATGGCCGCTGGGCCCACATCCGCGGGCGCTGGGGCTGGGTGCCCGGCCCGGTGCGCACGCGCGCCTACTACGCGCCGGCACTGGTCGTGTTCGTCGGCGGGCCTCACTTCAACCTGACGATTTCGAGCGGCGGTGGGGGGGGTGGCGTGGCCTGGTTCCCGCTCGGCCCGCGCGAGGTCTACCACCCGGCCTACAAGGCCAGCCCGCGTTACTTCGAACAGGTCAACGTCAGCAACACCGTCGTCAACAAGACGGTGATCAAGAACGTCTACGTGACCAAAAACGTCACCAACATCACCTACGTGAACCGGCGCGTGCCGGGCGCGGTGGTCGCGGTGCCGCAGGACACTTTCAAGAGCGCACAGCCGGTGGCGAAGGCCACCATTCGCGTGTCGAAGGAAACCATTGACAGCCGCGAGGTGAACAGCGCCGCGCAGGTCGCACCGACCGAAAAGAGCGTGCGTGGCGCGGGTGGCGAGAGCGCTCAAGGTGGCAAGCCGCCGCCGCGGGTGTTCGCACGCCAGGTGGTGGCCCGCACCGCACCGCCGCCGGCCAAGCCCAGCTTTGCAGCGCAACAGACCAAGCTGGCCGCGCAGCCCGGCAAGCCGCTGGACGATGCGCAACGTGAAGAAGTCAAGGTCAAGGCCAAGCCCACGGTCGCTGCTGCGTCGGACGCGGCCCCTCCCATCGCACCGGTGAAGGTGGTCAAAGCCAAGCCCGGCACCGCGAAGACCTTGTCGGCGCAAAGCGCCAAGGCCAGCGAGCCGCGTGGCGTGACTGAAGAGCCCACCGCCGCCGGCCGCGCTGCGTCGGCCGCAGCGCCGGCCCCTGCAGCCTCCGCACCTCGCACCGCCGCCGAGCGCAAGGCCGACCGCCAAGCCAAGCAGGCCAATGCTGCTTCCGCGGCCGAGAGTGGCGCGCCGGCGTCAGCCGCACGCCCCGGGCGCGCCGCCTCGGCCGCTGCTGCGCGTGCCGCGGCATCGGCTGCCGGCGCAGACGACCGCGGCGCAGCTTCTGCCCCGGACCGCAAGCCCACCAAGGCCAACAAGCCGCCGGCAGCTGCATCGGCGGCTGCCGCACGCGCCTCGGCCGCCGCCGCTCGGCGGGCGGCTTCGGCCCCTGAAGGCCGCACGTCGCCGTTGGTCGACGAACAGCGCAGCCCGCCGCCGGCCCCAAATGCCGCCAGCGCGCCGAAGCGTACCGTCGAGGAGCGCCAAGCCGCACGCGCCGCGCAGCGCGAACGCGCCGCTGCGAAGGCCAAGGCCGCCGGAACCACGCCGCCGGCACCCGCCGCAGCACCACCGGCCGCGACGAGCGCCCAGGAGCCTGAGCCCGCCGCCAGCCACCCGAAGCGCAAGAAGCGCGAAGAAGAAGCCGCGCCACCGCGGCCCTGACAGGCGCCTTGTTCGCAAGGCCCGGGCACTGCACCCGGGCCTTTATTTCAACCCGAGACCGGCTTGGTGTGGCTGAACAGGCCGTCGGGGTCGTAGCGTCGTTTCAGCGCGGCCAGCCGATCCAGCGTCGGCCGGCCGTACGCGGCCTGGATCCGATCGGCGCCGTCTTCTTCGGTCAGGAAGTTGATGTAGGTGCCACCGGTCGAGCAGGGTCGCGTGGCTTCGAAGGCCGCGCGCGCCCAGGCCATGTTCACCGCGTCGTCCTCCGGCTTTTCCCATGAGCCGGCGATGTTGAGCACATAGGCCGCGTCGCGGTTGCCCGCCGGCGAATGTTCGGCCGGCAGCTCGTTGAGCGCCCCACCGATCTGGAACAGCAGGATGGCGGAATGCGGCGAGGCAATGCGGCCCGCATGCTCCACCGCCAGGTCAGCCAGTTCGGGCGACACGCGCGACAGGTAGTGCGACTTCCAGTAGTAGCGCCGGCCCTTGGGCTGGGTTGCATCGAGCAGGCTTTGCATCTGGCAGTACGGCCGGCGCTGCACGATGTCGGCGACAGGCTTGCCGACCTGGCGCAGCGAAGCCAGCAAGGCCTCGCCGTCTTCGATGCGGCCCGTGTGGCAGACGAAGATCGCGACGATCGACTGACCATGCACCTCCTTCGGCAGCCAGGGTGCCGGCGGCGCCTTGCGCAGCACCGCCACGCTGGTCAGTTCACGCGGCGCGGCGGCGCTGAACTCGCGGTAGGTGTCGAGCACCTGGCGCGCGTCTTCGCCACGCCAGGCGATCGCCCCGCCGAGGATCTCGGGCCCGACCGGGAACAGGCGGTACTCGAACGAGGTGACGATGCCGAAGTTGCCGCTGCCGCCGCGCAAGGCCCAGAACAGCTCGGCATCTTGCTCGGCCGACACGCGCCGGATCTGCGCGTCGGCGGTGACGACCTCCATCGACACCACGGTGTCGCAGGTCCAGCCGTGCTGCCGCGTCAGATAGCCGAAGCCGCCGCCCACGGTGAGGCCGGCGATGCCGGTGGCCGAGACGAAGCCCATCACCGCTGCCAGCCCATGGGCCTGGGTCTCGCGGTCCAGGTCGGCCAGCGTGCAGCCGGCCTGAGCGTGCGCCGTGCGTGTGGTCGGGTCGACCCACACGCCGCGCAGCAGCGACATGTCGATCATCAGGCCGCCTTCGCAGACCGCCAGCCCGGCGATGTTGTGGCCGCCGCTGCGCACCGACAGCAGCAGCCGGTGCGTGCGCGCAAAGCGCAGCGCCTGCACCACGTCCACCGTGCCGGTGCAGCGTGCGATCAGGCCCGGGCGCCTGTCGATCATTGCGTTCCAGATCTTGCGGGTCTCGTCGTAGGCCGCATCCTCGGGCGCCAGCACCGCGCCCTTGAAACCAGCCTTGAAGGCCTGCAAGGCCTCGGGCGAGATCGTCTCGGTGCCGCCATCGACACGCTTCAGTTCAAGTCCCATGATGGTTCCGCTCCGTTGATCGTCATGGGGGCGGAGCATGCGCGTGACGCGGGCCGCGGACCAGTCCAGAATCTGAAGCGTTGCCCATCAAACAAGGGGGGCGACACCCCCAAGATCTGGAGGCAGACCATGGACGAAAGCTACGGCCAGTATTGCGCCGTGGCGCGCAGCGCCGAGGTGTTGTGCGAGCGCTGGACGCCGCTGGTCGTGCGCGAGCTGCTATGCGGCAGCAAGCGCTTCAACGACCTGCACCGCGGCGTGCCGCGCATGTCCACCAGCCTGTTGACGCAACGCCTGCGCCACCTGGAAGAAGCGGGCATCGTGCGTCGCAACGCGATCGGCAAGGTCTCGGAATACCAGCTCACCGAGGCCGGCGAAGCGCTGCGGCCGGTCGTGATGGGGCTGGGCCATTGGGGCGCGCGCTGGGTGACGGGCGGGCTGCGTGACGAAGAGCTCGACCCCGGTCTGTTGATGTGGGACATGCGCCGCTTCGTGCACCTCGACCAGTTGCCGCCCGAGCCGGTGGTCGTGCACTTTCACTTCCGCGACGCTCGCGCAGGCGAACATCTGTGGTGGCTGGTGCTCGAAGGTGGCCGCGCCGACCTCTGCCTGCAGGACCCGGGCCGCGAGCTGACGCTGGTGGTCAATTGCACCGTGCGCGCATTGACCGAGGTCTGGATCGGCGACCGCACACCGGCCGAGGCCTTGCGCACACGCGACCTGCGCGTGGAAGGCCCGCCGCGCGAGTCGGAACGGCTGTGGCACTGGCTGGGGAACAGCCTGTTCGCACCGACACGGTCCGCGGCGCGGGGTTGATCCGCACTTGGCGCGTGGTGCGTCGCCTCAGCTGATCCGGCAGGGATCGTCGCGCACGGTCGCCTGACCGGTCAGCAAGTCGATCTCGGCGCTGCGGCACCGGTTGCGGGCTTCGTCGACGACGGCGTGGCCCAGCAGCGTCGGGTGGCCCGGGGTGCATGGAGCGGTGCAGTTCTTCGGCAACAGCCGGAACTCGCTGCGCTGCGGCGTCAGGCCACCCAGTTGCTGGACCAGCCGGGCCTGGGCTTCCGCCTCGGTGGCGAACGCTGGTGGGGTGGCGAAGTCGAGCGGTTGGATTTGCGAATCGACCTGCGCGTCGAGTGCACGAATGATGTCGGCGGCTGGCCAAAGCCGGTCGCGCGGCAGGTTCAGATGGCGATAGGCATCGTTCGAGCTGTACAGCGTCAGCAACAAGCTGTCGTGGGTGGCGACACGGGCCCAGCCGTAGGCCACCGTGTAGTTCACGCGCCAAGCCAGGCCGCCGATCCAGGTACAGCCGATTTCCTGCTCGCCCACCTGCACCCGCTCGGCCATCTCGGCGGCGCTGATCTTGTTGCGGCGCTGGAACTCTTGCCGCCACAGGTCAAGGTAGGTCGCCGCCTGCTGGGCCTTGGCGGCGCTGCAGAGCGCGGCGCGCGCCTGGGCTGAGGGGCCACCAGCGGGTTCGGCGGCCATCGCGGGCCCGGCCGCCCACAGCGCGGGCATCAGTGCGGACATCAGCAAGGCCGGTCCGGCCAACCCCATCGTCTTCTTCGCATCCAGGTTCATCGTTCGCTCCTTGTGGTTTCAACGCTCAACCCGGTGACACGTGCACACCTGTCACCAAGGCTTACGCGGCTCGACAGCCGACGAATGGCCAGCCAGCGCGATCGAGCGACGCCATCAACCGCGCCACAAGCGTGTCATACCGGCGTGCAAAGTCCACGCCCGGCCGACGCCCCGCCGGTACCGCCACCGGAGCCCCCTCCCTTCGGTCACCCCCTCGATCCGATAATTGACCAACGCCCAAGCCGCCAGGATCAGGACCGGCAGGTGGTCAGGGAGGGAACCTTGATTCAGAACTTGTTGGTGGCGGCTGTCAGTGCCGTCCGAACCACCGCCCAGCGCGCATGGCGATCAGGCCTGTTGGCCTGTCTGAGCGCGAGCGTGACCCTGGCCACCCCCGCGATCGCGGCAGAGATGGCCACCCCGACCATCGCAGCACCGGCGTCCTGGGTGCTGCCGCTGACCCCCGAACCTGGCCGCGAACTGCCGGCCGAGCAAGTGGCCAAGGGCGTGCAGTACCTGCTGCTGGACCAGCAGCAGCGCGTCGACGCCCACGACAAGACCCACTACCGCCACCTGGCCTCGAAGGCCCTCAATGCGCAAGGTGTCGAGTCGATCGCCAACATCGAGATCCGCTTCGACCCGTCGTTCCAGAAGCTGACACTGCACACGATCAACATTCGCCGCGGCAATGCGGTGATCGCCAAGCTGCCGACCGCGCAGGTGCGCGTCCTGCAACGCGAGTCGGGCCTGGAATCGCTGATCTTCGACGGCTCGCGCACGGCGCACGTGTTCCTCGACGATGTGCGTGTCGGTGACGTGGTCGAGTACGCCTACAGCCTGCGCGGCAGCAACCCGGTGTTCGGCAACCGCCACGGCGGGCGCTTCGATTTCCAGTTCGACGTGCCGGTGGAACGGCTTCACGCCCGCCTGCTGTGGCCAGCCGGGCGTCCGCTGCAATGGCATCTGCACAACCAGGCGGCGCCGGCGCGTGAAGAAGAGATCGGCGGCCAGCGCATCTACAGCTGGGACCTGCGTGCGGTCGACGCCCGGGTCATCGAGACCGATGCGCCGGCCTGGTTCGACCCCTACCCGTTTGCCGAATGGGGTGAGTTCGCCAACTGGCACGCGGTCGCCGACTGGGCGCTGCCGCTGTACCGTCTGCCCGCCACACCAACGCCGCGGGTGCGCGCCGCGGCCGAGCAATTGGCAGCCGGCCACGCGACAGCGGCCGAGCGCCTGGCGGCCGCGCTGCGTTATGTGCAAAGCGAGGTGCGCTACCTTGGCATCGAGGTCGGGCCCGGCTCGCACGCACCCAACCCGCCCGAGCTGGTGCTCGAGCGCCGCTACGGCGACTGCAAGGACAAGACGCTGCTGACGGTGGCGCTGCTGCGCCAGCTGGGCATCGAGGCCCAACCGGCACTGGTGCACACGTCGATGCGCCAGGCCATCGAGGCCAACCGGCCCTCGCCCAATGCGTTCAACCACGTGCTGGTGCGTGCCCGCCTCGATGGGCACGACTACTGGCTGGATCCGACGCGCTCGCCGCAGCAAGGCAGCCTGGACCAGCTGGTGCAGGCCGACTACGGACGGGCGCTGGTGGTCGACGCCGACACCGACGCGCTGGTGCCGATGGCCGGCGACAAGGCCCGCGTGCAGCAACGCGTGGTGCGCTCGGTGATCGATGCACGCGCCGGCTTCGACAAGCCGGTGCGCTACACCGTGACCACCGAAACCACCGGTGCTGCGGCCGAATCGCTGCGCTCGACCTTGAGTTCGCGCCGGCGCGAAGACCTGCAGAAAGACTACCTGAACTTCTACGTCGGCCAGTTCGGTGCGATGGACGTGGCCGCGCCGATGCGGGTCGAAGACGACGTCAAGGCGAATCGGCTGTCGGTGACCGAGGAGTACGCGCTGAAGGAGTTCTGGCAGCACTCGGACAAGCACAAGCGCCTCGAAGGCACGGTGACGAGCTCCGAGGTCCGTGAGCACCTGCAGCGGCCACAAAGCCTGGTGCGCAACTCGCCGCTGGCCGTTGCCTACCCGACCGACCTGCTGCAGGTGACCGAAGTGAAGCTGCCGGAGAGCTGGACGATCCAGGCTGACAAGACGCGTGTCGACGACCCGGCCTTCGAGTACGAACGCAACGAAGCCTGGGACGATGCCACCCGCACGCTGACGCTGACCGACCATTTCCAGTCCCGCGTCGACCATGTCAACGCCGACCAAGTGGCCCGTTATGCCGGCAACCTGGAGAAGGCCCGCGACAGCACCTCGTTCACGCTCTACAAGTACGACCCGGGCGGCAATGCCGCCACCGACACGAGCCCGACCCATTGGCTGCCGGCGGTCGTGACGACGCTGTGCCTGATCGGCTTCGGCATGCTGGCCGCCCGCCTCTACCGCTGGGATCCTGTTCCCGAGCGGCCGCTGATTGGCACCCGCGGGCCGGTGAAGCCCTGGGCCCTCGGTGGCTGGCTGATCCTGCCGCTGCTGGGCCTGCCATTCAACCTGTACCAACTCGGCCACGAGGTCTACGCCCTGTGGCCGTCGTTGACCACCGACCACTGGCTCTCGGTGACCACGGTCGGCGACGACAGCTACCACCCGCTGATGGCACCGCTGCTGATCTTCGAGCTGGTGACCAACCTCGGCCTGATGGCCGCGTACCTGCTGCTGGTGCCGTTGTTCCTCACCCGGCGCACCAGCCTGCCGCGCCTGTACATGGCGACGATCGGCACCAACGCCGCGACCCAGGTGCTCGACAGCGCGCTCGCGCTGATGATCCCGGCAACCGCAGGCACCCTGACCCCGGAGCACTGGGGCACGCTGATGCGCGTATTGGTCGCAGCAGCGATCTGGATCGCCTACTTCCGCGGCTCGGAGCGGGTGAAGGCGACGTTCGTGATGCGACGGACCGCACCGGTCCTTTCGCCGGCACCGGTGGCCAGCATGGCAGCCTGAGCCGGAAAGCTCAGCGAACAGGAGGCGCCGGGACGCCCAGCGGCTGGGGCGGTGGCTCGGGCCGGACGCAACAGGTGCCCTGCTCGATACCGGCACGGTGGGCGTCGCGCCAGGCGAGCCACGGGTCCAGGTACCGGTGCTCGTCCTTCTCGTAGAGCTCGGTTGACGGATAGTTGCCGTCACCAAAGGCCGCGATCAGGCCACCCACGCTGAAGTAGCGCACCATTGGGTCAGGGTCATCCAGGCCGGTCCGCGCCAGCGCCGAGGCCGCTTCAGCGGTGCCAAGTTCCCGCAGAGCCGAAGCCGCGCTTTGCCGGACCAACACATCGCGCGACTGGAGCCAGCGAGACATCGGCACCACAAGGTCAGCCGGACGCCGGTCACCGCTGCTCCACATGTGATGGGCCAGGCGCTGTACCAGCCATTCGGTGGCCGGTGTGGGCTTCAGAATTTCCGCTTCGGCATTCCTCAGCATCGAGAAGTCGTTGGCATTTGCCAAGACGTCAATGGCGGCCAGCCTCGGCCCAGGGTCAGGCGACCGGGCCAGCGCCTTCAGGCGATCGGCCACGACGCTGATCGATGTCGGCGTCAACACCGATGACAGGAGGCGGGCCACGTCCGACCGCAGGACACTGGCTCGTGTCGCACCGCTGGACGTCACGACATCGGTGAGACCGTCCAGTTCCTGATCATCAGCGGACAAGAGGGCCATCAGCTCCTGGGTCACGCTTTCGGTCGCTTCTTCCGAACGACCCGCTTGTACCGGCCCCCGCGGCAGCGCCTTCATGCTCAGGTAGTGCTTCGACGCAGGCGCACAAACGGCAGACCCGGCGCACCGAAGAAAGAAGATCGCGAAGTCGCCGACAAACGGACTGCCTTCGAAGAAAGGACTGTCGACGAAATCCACTGTCAGCGGCACCGCGTTCGCGTGCGACGGACCTTTGATCGTGCGCGAAACCGCGAGCGTGATGCGCACCGGAATGTCTTCGTTCGATCGTGGCCCGGACTCGCTCGTGAGCACTCGCGCTGCCACGATGACGCTGGCGCCCTCGATCGTCGCGGGCAAGTCGAATGAGGGCATGGGGACCGCCTGCGCCAGCGCGCAAAGCCAGGCCAACCCGAGCACACCGAGCCATCTACACCAGCTGCGTTTCACCATGCGCTCCCCATCATCGCGCCAGCACCGGCTTCAACGCCACGCCGGTGTGCGTGCCGGCCTTGACCACCTGCTCCGGCGTGCCGGCGCAGACCACGCGGCCGCCGGCGCCGCCGCCTTCGGGGCCGAGGTCGACGACCCAGTCTGCTTCGGCGATCACGTCGAGGTCGTGTTCGATCACAACCACGCTGTGGCCGCCGAGGACCAGGCGGTGCAGCACATGGATCAGCTTCTCGACGTCGGCCATGTGCAGGCCGACTGTCGGCTCGTCCAGCACATACAGCGTGTGCGGCGGCTTCTGGCCACGTCGCGTGACATCGTCGCGCACCTTGCTCAGTTCGGTCACCAGCTTGATGCGCTGCGCTTCACCGCCGGACAGCGTCGGTGACGGCTGGCCCAAGGTCAGGTAGCCCAGGCCGACGTCCTTCAGCAGTTGCAGCGGGTGCGCAATGCCCGGCATGCTGGCGAAGAACTCGACCGCTTCGTCGACCTCCATTGCCAGCACGTCGCCGATGCTCTTGCCGCGCCAGCTGACCGCCAGCGTCTCCTGGTTGAAGCGCTGGCCGTGGCAGACGTCGCACGGCACCTTCACGTCCGGCAGGAAGCTCATCTCGATCGTGCGCATGCCCTGGCCTTCGCAGCCGGGGCAACGGCCCTGGCCGGTGTTGAACGAGAAGCGCGCCGCGGCATAGCCTCGGGCTTTGGCCTCCAGCGTCTCGGTGAACAGGCGCCGGATCTGGTCCCAGAAACCGATGTAGGTGGCCGGGCAGGAGCGCGGCGTCTTGCCAATCGGCGTCTGGTCAACTTCGAGCACCCGGTCGATCGCGCCCCAGCCGCCGAGCGCGCTGCAACCGGTGAGGGTGAACTCGCGCGGTGCACCACGGCCCTTGGCCGCCACCGCGGTGGCCACGTTGGCCAGCAACACGTCGCGCGCCAGCGTCGACTTGCCCGAGCCTGAGACGCCGGTCACTGCGACCAGGCGCTGCAGCGGGATGTCGATGTTGACGCTTTGCAGGTTGTGCAGATTGGCGCCGCGCAGCTCCAGCATCGGCGTGGTGGCGGTGACCGCGCGGCGCTCGTGCAGCGGGTGCTTGAGCGGCGTGGCCAGGAAACGGCCGGTCAGTGAATCCGGATTGGCCGCCAAGTCAGCGGCAGTGCCTTCGGCAACCAGACGGCCACCGCGCTTGCCGGCACCGGGGCCGATGTCGATGATGTGGTCGGCGCGGCGGATCGTGTCTTCGTCGTGCTCCACCACCACCAGCGTGTTGCCCTTGTCGCCGAGCTTGTGCAGCGCGTTCAGCAAGATGCCGTTGTCGCGTGGGTGCAGGCCGATCGTCGGCTCATCGAGCACGTAGCAGACGCCTTGCAGGTTGCTGCCCAATTGCGCGGCGAGGCGAATGCGCTGCGCTTCGCCGCCCGACAGCGTCGGGGCGGCGCGGTCCAGCGTCAGGTAACCCAGGCCCACCTCTTCGAGGAACTCGAGCCGGTTGCGGATCTCGGTGATGACATCTCGCGCAATGCCAGCTTCGCGGCCGACCAGCTTCAGTGCGTTGACCCATGCACCCGTATCGCGCACCGACCATTGCGCCACCTCGTGGATGCCGAGCGACGAGAAGGTGACTGCGCGTGAGCTGGGGTTCAGCCGCGCGCCTTCGCAGTCCGGGCAAGGTTCCCCGGCGACACCTTCGACTTCCGGCTCCTCGCTCGGGAAGCTCTGCTCGCGGCCCTTGTTGTCGTCATCGCGCTTGGTGTCGTCGAAGGCCTGGCGCTGCTCGCGCGTCAGCGTCAGCCCGGTGCCGACGCAGCTGGTGCACCAGCCGTGCTTGCTGTTGTAGCTGAACATGCGCGGGTCCAGCTCGGGGTAGCTGGTGCCGCAAACCGGGCAGGCACGCTTGGTGGAGAACACGGTCACCTGGCCGATGCGCGCGGTGCTGCCGCCAGCGGCCATCGTGCCGGCCAGGCCATCCAGCGGGTGCAGCAGATGCAGCACGCCCTTGCCGATTTCCAGCGCTTGCGACAGCAGGCTGCGCAGCTCAGCCTCGTTGTCGGCCCGCACGATCAGGTCGCCAACCGGCAGCTCGAGCGTGTGCTCCTTGAAGCGGTCCAACCGCGGCCACGGGTCGACCGGCAGAAACTCGCCATCGACGCGCAGGTGCGAATGGCCACGCGCCTTGGCCCATTTGGCCAGGTCGGTGTAGACGCCCTTGCGGTTGATGATCAGCGGCGCCAGCAGTCCAACGTGTTGGCCTGCGTGGTCGCGCAGCAATTGCGCGGCAATGCTCTCGGCGCTTTGCGGCATCACCGGCGCGCCGTCTTTCACGCAGTGCTGCAGGCCGAGCTTGACCCACAGCAGGCGCAGGAAGTGCCAGACCTCGGTCGTCGTCGCGACCGTGCTCTTGCGGCCACCGCGCGACAGGCGTTGCTCGATCGCCACCGTCGGCGGAATACCCCAGACCGCGTCGACCTCGGGCCGACCAGCCGGCTGCACGATGCTGCGGGCGTAGGCATTCAGTGATTCGAGGTAGCGCCGTTGACCCTCGTTGAACAGGATGTCAAAGGCCAGCGTCGACTTGCCCGAACCCGAGACGCCGGTGACCACGCTGAACTTGCCGCGCGGGATGTTGACCGACAGTGACTTCAGGTTGTGCTCACGCGCGTTGACGATGCAGATCGCGTCGTCTTCCTCGCGTCGCTCGCGGATCTTGCGGCCGAGGTACGCGCCTTCGGGGTGCATCTTCTCGCTCACACCGAGCGCACCGTCATAGTCGCGCAAGGCCTTGCCGGTGTGTGAGCTGGCATGGGCGCGCAGGTCTTCTGGTGTGCCGGTGGCCACCACCTCGCCGCCGGCGTCGCCGCCCTCGGGGCCCAGGTCGATCAACCAGTCGGCCGCGCGGATCACGTCGAGGTTGTGCTCGATCACCAGCAGCGAGTGGCCGGCATCGAGCAGCTTGCGCAGCGCACGCATCAGCTTCGCGATGTCGTCGAAGTGCAGGCCGGTGGTCGGCTCGTCGAAGATGAAGAGCTGGCCCTTCTTGGCCACCGCTTGCCGCGAGCCGGCCGCCGCCTCGGCCAGGTGGCCCGAGAGCTTGAGCCGCTGCGCCTCGCCGCCCGACAGCGTGGGCACCGGTTGGCCCAGGCGCACGTAGTCCAGGCCGACGTCGACGATGGGCTGCAGCGTGCGCACGACCTCGCGGTCGTTGGCGAAGAGTTGCACCGCTTCGCTGACCGTCAGCTCCAGCGTGTCGGCGATCGACATTTGCCTGTCGCCGCGGATGATCTTCACGTCGAGGATCTCGGCGCGGTAGCGGCGGCCATCGCAGTCCGGGCAGCGCAGGTAGACGTCTGACAGGAACTGCATCTCGACGTGTTCGAAGCCCGAACCGCCGCAGGTCGCGCAGCGCCCGTCGCCGGCGTTGAAGCTGAACATGCCGGCGGTGTAGCTGCGCTCTTGCGCCAACGGTGCGACGGCAAAGAGTTTGCGGATCTCGTCGAACGCGCCGACGTAGCTGGCCGGGTTCGAGCGCGCGGTCTTGCCGATCGGGCTCTGATCGACGAACACCGCGCCGGCCAGGTGGTCCATGCCGAGCAGGCGATCGAACTCTCCCGGCGATTCGGTGGCCTGGCCGAAGTGGCGCGACAAGGCCGGCACCAGCACGTCCTGCACCAGCGTGCTCTTGCCGGAGCCCGAGACGCCAGTGACGACCACGAGGCGCTGCAGCGGGAACTCGACGTGGATGTTCTTCAGGTTGTGTTCACGCGCACCTTCGAGCAAGAGCCGCGGCGTGCTCTCGTCGACGAAGCGCTTGAAGCCCATGCCCACTGTCTTCTTCGCGCCGAGGTAAGCGCCGGTCAGCGTGTCCGCATGGCGGGCCTGGTCGGGGGTGCCATCGAAGACGATCTGGCCGCCACGCTCACCGGGGCCGGGGCCCATGTCGATCAAGCGGTCCGCCGCCAGCATCACCGCCGGGTCGTGCTCGACGACGACCAGCGTGTTGCCGGCGTCACGCAGCCGATGCATCGCCTCGACGATGCGGTTCATGTCGCGCGGGTGCAGACCGATCGACGGCTCGTCGAGCACGAACATCGTATTGACGAGGGACGTGCCGAGCGCAGTGGTCAGGTTGATGCGCTGCACTTCACCACCACTGAGCGTGCGGCTTTGCCGATCGAGCGTCAGGTAACCCAGGCCGACGTCGCAGAGGTACTTGATGCGCGTGCGCACCTCGTCGAGCAGCAGTTTCAGCGCCTCGTCGCGCAACGTGTCCGGCAAGGTCAGTTGATCGAAGAAGGTGCGCAGCCGCGTGATCGGCAGCAGCATCATGTCGTGCAGGCACAGGCCGGGCAGCGCTTCGAGCTGTTCGCGTGACCAGCCGGTGCCGACCGGCATGAAGCGCTTGGCGGGGGCCAGTACGCCATTGGCTTCTTTCTTTCCGCCCAAGCGCCACAACAGCGATTCGAGCTTCAGTCGCGCGCCGCCGCAGACCGTGCATGGCGTGTAGCTGCGGTACTTCGACAAGAGCACACGGATGTGCATCTTGTAGGCCTTGCTTTCGAGGTACTCGAAGAAGCGGCGCACGCCGTACCACTGCTTGTTCCAGTTGCCGTTCCAGTGCGGCGAGCCTTCGATGACCCAGTCGCGCTGCGCCGCGCTGAGCTGGGCCCAGGCGGTGTCGCGCGGGATGCCGGCCTCGCCGGCGTACTTGATCATGTCGTCCTGGCACTCTTTCCAGGCCGGCGTCTGCAGCGGCTTGATCGCGCCACTGCGCAGCGTCTTGCGCTCGTCGGGGATCACCAGGCCGAAGTCAACGCCGATCACGCGGCCGAAGCCGCGGCAGGTGTCGCAAGCGCCATAGGCTGAGTTGAATGAGAACAGCGCCGGCTGCGGGTCGCCGTAGCGCAAGTCGCTTTCGGGGCAATGCAGGCCGGTGGAGTAGCGCCAGTGATCGGGCTCGCCCTGTTCCTTCAATGCATAGACCGAGAGCCGGCCGCTGCCGCGCTTCAGACCCAGCTCGATCGCCTCCATCACGCGCACACGCTCGGCGCTGCTGAAGCGGAAGCGGTCGGCGACCACATCGAGAATCTTGCGGGCCCCCACGCTTGCGGCCTTGGCCGCTGCGCTGCCCCCCGAGGGGGCGCTCGCCCCTAGGGGCGGCCCGTCGGCGCTCGTGCGGTCGTTGACCGTGCGCTCGGCCTGCACGCGGGTGAAGCCGCTGGCGGCCAGCCACTGCTCGACCTCTTCGGCGGTCGTGTTCGCCGGCAGCTCGACCGGGAAGGTCACCACCAACCGCGGGTCACCGGCCGCGGCGGCACGCGCCTGCAGGTCGGCATGAATGGTCTCGGGCGTGTCGTGCCGCACCCGCAGCGCCGTCTGCTTGTCGAACAGCTCGGAGGCGCGTGCGAACAGCAGCTTCAGGTGGTCGTTCAGCTCGGTCATCGTGCCGACAGTCGACCGGCTGGTGCGCACCGGGTTGGTCTGGTCGATCGCAATCGCCGGCGGCACGCCGTCGACCTTGTCGACCGCCGGGCGGTCCATCCGGTCGAGGAACTGGCGGGCGTAGGCCGAGAACGTTTCCACGTAGCGACGTTGGCCCTCGGCGTAGAGCGTGTCGAACACGAGGCTGGACTTGCCCGAGCCGGACGGCCCGGTCACCACTGTCATCTCGCCGGTGCGGATGTCCAGGTCCAGATTCTTCAGGTTGTGCTGGCGTGCGCCGCGGATGTAGATGGTTCCGGAGGACATGAAGGCTACGGGTAAGCGTGGGCAGGGGTCGAACCCGCTATGTTGGCATGCAGAATAGGCCCCCGCTGTTGCGGGGGGAAACGTGCAAAACGTCTCGAACAGAAGGCGTCGGGTGCGTAGCAGCCACAGGATTGCCACCACTGGCTATTCACAGAATCAGTTTCCCTTCCTTTGCGGGAGTCATCGATGAGTTCGTGGATTCGTTGGGCGGGCCGTGCGGCCTGCGTCGTGGCTTTTGCGGGGGCCGCGGTCCCAGCTTTGGCCCAGATCAAGATCGGCCAGACGGCCGGCTTCAGTGGGCCGGTGGCAGCCGGCGTCAAAGAGGTCAGCGAGGGCGCCAAGCTCTACCTGGACGCCGTCAACAAGGCCGGCGGCGTGGCCGGCCAGCACATCGAGGTGATCGCGCTCGATGACAAGTTCGACCCGGCGCTGGCGGCAGAGAACGCCAAGAAGCTGATCGACCAGGGCGTGGTGGCCCTGTTCCTGACCCGCGGCACGCCGCACACCCAGGCGGTGATGCCGCTGCTGCTGCAGTACCGCGTGCCGCTGATCGGCCCATCGACAGGCGCCATGGCACTGCACACGCCTGTCCACCCCTGGCTGTTCAACGTGCGGGCCACCTACCAGCGCGAAGCCGAACGCGCCGTGCGCCACCTGAGCCTGATCGGCATGGAGCGCATCGCGCTGGTGCAGGTCGACGATTCGTTCGGCTCCGATGCGGCGATCGGCGCATTGGCCGGCTTCACCGGGGTCAACAAGCATCCGGTGGTGCACGAGAAGTTCGATCGCACCAAGCCGGACATGGCGCCGATCATCCCGAAACTGATGAAGGCCGACGCCCAGGCGGTGCTGTTCATCGGCTCGGGCAACATGGTGGCCGACGGCGTCAAGCTGCTGCGCTCCGCCGGCTCGCGGGCGCAGGTGGTCACTTTGTCGAACAACGCCTCGGCCGGCTTCGTCAAGTCGCTCGGTGACAACGCCCGCGGCACGGTGGTCAGCCAGGTCTTCCCCTACGAACGTTCGTTGTCGGCACCGATCGTCAAGGAAGCGATCGAGTACGGCAAGGCGGCCGGCATCGGCGAGGTGACGCCGGCGATGCTGGAAGGCTACGCCGCCGCCAAGGTGCTGGTCGAAGGGCTGCGCCGCGCTGCGCCCAACATCACCCGCGAGCGACTGCGCTCCGCGCTGGAAGGCTTCAAGCGCGTCGACCTGGGTGGCCTGGAGCTGAGCTACAGCCCCACCGACCACAGTGGGCTGGACTATGCCGACCTGTCGATCGTTGGCGAAGACGGGCGCTTCATGCGCTAAGGTCGAGGCATGACAGGCCCCTCGTACTTTCACGTCGATGTCTTCGCCGCAGGCCCGTTGAGTGGCAACGGGCTCGCGGTGTTCCTCGACACCGATGGCTGGTCGGCTGCCGCGATGCAGCGGATCACGCAGGAGATGCGGCAGTTCGAGTCGATCTTCCTGTCGAGCATCGGCCCCACCGGTGCAGTGGCGCGCGTGTTCACGGTGGAGGAGGAGTTGCCCTTCGCCGGCCACCCGGTGCTTGGCGCAGCCGCGGTGCTGCACCGGGCACTCGCCCCTGACGCGTCTTCGCACGAGTGGACGCTGCAGCTGGCCCACGGGCCGATCGCCGTGCGCACCGAGCGGCGCGACGGCCATTGGCTGGCCGAGATGAATCAAGGGCAGGCAGTGCACGGGGCCACGGTCAGCACGGCCGAGTTGCAACCGATCCTCGAGCGACTGAGCCTGACGGGCGACGACCTGGCGCCTGGCCTGCCGGCACGCGTCGTGTCGACTGGTCTGCCGTACCTGATCGTTCCCGTTCGGCCCGAGGCACTTGCCCGCACCGCAATCCAGGGCCAAGACCTCGAGGACCGGCTCGCCACGCTGGGCGCCAAGTTCGTCTTCGTGTTCGACGCCAAGAACCGGGAGCTGCGGACCTGGGACAACCTTGGCTGGGTCGAAGACGTGGCCACCGGCAGCGCCGCCGGCCCGGCCGCCGCCTACCTGTTCGCCGAAGGCCTGGCCGACCTCAACGCGCCTGTCGAACTTGCGCAAGGCCGCTTTGCCGGGCGGCCGAGCACGCTCCATGTCCGCTGCGATGCCGACGGCCATCTCCTGGTGAGCGGGGCGGTGTGGCCGGTCATTCAGGGCGTGCTCGATCTGGCGACCAGCTCGCTCGTCGGCTGAGCAGGCGACGCAGGGACCAGAGCGCGCCAGCCACGGCACCGGCCTGAGTGCAGGCGCCGCTGCGTCAGCGCGCGATCTGTTCGCAGGCGGCGCGGGTCGCCTCGTCAGCAGGGAAGTAGCTTTCGATCCGCAGGTCCTGCAAGGCCACCATGCCGGGTGCGGAGAACGCGGTGATCGTGGTCAGGAAGTCCAGCCTCATGTCACCGCGCTGCAGGCCGACCGTCAGCGTGCCGCCGAGGTCTGCGCTGAAGTCGGGCTGGCGCCACTCCGGCGGCACGTCAGGGTGCTGGAAGAGGCCGTCGAGCACCTCCACCAGGCGTGCGTCGCCCGGGCTTTGCAGCACCTGCCGCTGCAGGCCGCTCAGCATGCGCCGCGCCAGCTGCGCCCAATCGCGCACGAAGGGGCGCGACAGCGCCGGGTCGAACACCAGCGCGAACATGTTGGGCGGCGAGGTCAGCCTGTCCGGCTCGGCCACGAAAGCCCCCAGGACTCGCTTGCCAGCCTCGTTGACACGAAGCACATCGCCATAGAACGACAGCACCAGCAAGGGGTACGGCTCCTGCTGCCGCAGCATGCGCTCCACGGCGGCACCGACCGCACTGGGCAACTCGTCCAGACAGGGCTCGGGGAAACGGGGTGCAAAGCCAGCCGCTCGCAGCGCTTGGTTCTGTTCCAGTGGCGGAACCTGGAGCGCGGCCATCAGCCGCATCACCATCCCCTCGCTGGGCCGGGCCCGGCCGGTCTCGAGAAAGCTCAGGTGTCGCGGCGACACGCCGGCGATCAGCGAACAGTCGAGCTGCGACTGCCCGCCGCGCCCGCGCCAGTACTTCAGCAAGGCGGGAAACAGTTGGTCGGCCATCGTGTGAATCTAGCAGGCGGCTGGCTCCGCTCCCCTTACCTCCCCAGGTAGTTGAGCCCCGAGGCCGGCGGCGCTAGCGTGGTGACCCATCGCACTGAACGGAGCCTTCGCATGTCGCGCACGACTTTTTTGACCCTCGCCGCGTTGATCGCCACCGGTGTGGGCCTGCTCGCGCTGGTCGCGCCCGCCACGTTGCTGGTGAGCAAGGGCGTGACGCCGAATGCCGCCGCGCAGGTGTGGGTGCGCGAGGTGGGCGCGCTGCTGTTGGCGGTGGCACTGAGCGCCTTCCTGGTTCGCCGGCATCCCCATTCGCTGACGATGCGAGCCTTCCTGCTGGGCAACGCGGTGTTGCAGTTCGCACTGTTCCCGATCGAGATTGCGGCCTACCTCAACGGCGTGATCACTTCGCTGATGGGCATCGTGCCGAACTCGGTGCTGCATGTGCTGCTGGGCTTCGGCTTCGCCTATTTCGCCACCCGCGGCGAGCAGGGCCTGCCCGCCGATCACCGAGGTTGACGGCGTTCAGGCGACGCCGGACATGTCGTCGAAACGCCAGACCACGGCCTGGCCGCTGCGGCGGCCGGCCAGCCGATGCTCCAGCGTGGCGAAGTCCACCTCCAACGTCAGCTCGTCGTCGCCGGCCTGCCAGCGCATCGCCAGCGTCTGGGGCCCGCTGTCGAGCAGCGTGAAGGTGCCACCGAACGCCGGGTGCGTGTTGCGCAGGCGAATCAGCGCGATCAGCTTTTGCACCACCGGCTTCGTCAGCGCCTCCTCGATGTCGGTACGGTTGTAGTGGCTGCGGTTGATGTCGCGCCCGACCCCCGTGCGGCTGAGCAGCGCCATGTCGTTCTCGCCCGCTAACAGACCCATGTAGTAGACCTGCGGCACGCCAGGCAAAAAGAACTGGATCGCACGGGCCAGCAGGTAGGCCCGGTCGTCGCGCGCCAGCGCGTCGTAGAAGCTGCAGTTGACCTGGTACAGGTCGAGGTTAGACGCGGCCGCCCCGGTGGCGCGGCGGCTGTGGCCGCGGCTGTTGGCATGGATGCGCTCGACCAGCTGGTCCAGCTCGGCATCGGGCACCAGGCCGGGGTGGCCGTTGCGGTCGGCGGCGTCGGCACCGATGTCGATGATGCCGATGCCGTCGTGCGTATCCAGCACCGTCAGCGCGTTGTGCGGGCGCATGCCGATCCAGCGCTTGAGCGGCTCGGCGGTGTGGAAGCCGAAGGCGTGCAGCACCAGCGGCGGCAGCGCGAAGTCGTAGACCCAGTCGACCGCGCGGGCGATCTCGATCTGCCGCTGGTGGTAGGCGTGGATCTCGACCAGCACCTCGATGCCCTGGGCCTTGGCCATCGCCGCGAATTCGGCGATGAAGCCGAAGGTCTCGGGCGTCATGAAGCAGCTCTGGCCGGCCCGCTTGATCGCGTAGCCCACCGCATCCAGCCGCACCATGCTCACCTTCGCGTCGGCCAGCGTGTGCAGGATGCCGTCGAGGTAGGCCTGGCCCACCGGGTGCCGCACGTCGATGTCGACCTGCTGCGGCGTGAAGGTGGTCCACAGGATCTTGCGTTCACCACCCTGCAGCGTGGTGGTCGTGAAAGGCAGGCCGGGCCGTGGGCGGTAGATGGCCAGCAGATCACGTTCGGTGGCCCCGTGCGGGAACACCGTGTCGAAGGTCAGGAACAGACCCGCATGGGGTGACGCATCGCCTTGCTCGGCGAAGTCGCGAAACTGCGGCGATTCGATCGACATGTGGTTGACGATGACGTCGGCCATCACATCGATGTCCTGCGCCAGCGCGCGTACGTCGGCCCAGTCGCCCAGCCGCTCGTCGACCCGCGTGTGGTCGATCGGGTCGAAGCCGGCGTCGGCTCCGTCGATCCGGTGGAAGAAAGGCAGCAGGTGCACGCCGCCGAAGAGACCGGCCAGCGGGGCGCCGGGCCCTGCCAGCAATGCGCGCAGCTCGCGCAGACCGCCGCCGCCCAGGCGGTCGACGTAGGTGATGAGTTGAGCCTGGTTTTTCATGAAGGGTGTCGGGAGGTCGGGACACGCAGCACCGCGACCGCCGCCGCCAGCAGCAGCACGCCGGCCAGGCGAACGACGTTGTCGGGTTGGCCGCCGAGCCACGCCTGGTAGTACAGCGGCAGCGTCAGCATCTGCAGCAGCATCGGGATCACGATGAACATGTTGAAGATGCCCATGTAGACCCCGGCCCGCTCGGGCGGGATGCTGCCGGCGAGCAGCACGTAGGGATTGCCCATGATGCTGGCCCAGGCCAGGCCGATGCCGACCATCGGCAAGAAGAGCCAGGCCTTGTCATGGATGGACGGCAAGGCCCACATGCCGACGCCGGCAGCCACGAGGCAGATCGCGTGCATCACATGGGCACCGAAGCGGCGCGTGAACGGCACCAGCGCGAATGCCGCGACAAAGGCCACCGCGTTGTAGAAGCCGCCGATCTGGCCGTTCAGCAGGCTGGCCTCTCGAAAGCCGGACGACGCCGCGTCGGCGGTGCCGAACATCGTCTTGGCCAGCGACGGCACGATGTAGATCCAGTAGCACATCATTCCGTACCACTGGAACAGCTTCATCCACCAGAGCCGCCGCATCGTTGGCGGCATGGCGCGCAGTGCGTCGACGATCTCGCGCAGCGTGGCCATTGCACCGCGCGGCTTGGCTCGCATCGCGCGCAACTCGGCCTCGCCGAGCGGCAGCTCGGGCACGCGGCGCACCGACCAACAGACGGTCGTGATCGACAGCAGCGCGCCGATCAGAAACGCGGCGACGGTGGACAGCGGGATCTGGCTGCCCATCGTCGCGTCGCGGTCCAGCCCCCACCAGACCAGCAGCGACGGGCTGAGGTAGGCCAGCGTCTGCGCCAAGCCAGTGAAGGCACTTTGCGTCAGGAAGCCCAGCGCGTGTTGCTCACGCGGCAGGCGGTCGCTGACGTAGGCCCGGTAGGGCTCCATCGTCACGTTGTTGGCCGCGTCGAGGATCCACAGCAGCCCCGCCGCGAACCACAGCCCCGGGCTGAACGGCATCGCCAGCAGGCCCAGGCTGCAGAGGATGGCGCCGATCAGGAAGTACGGCGTGCGCCGCCCCCAGCGCGACACCGTGCGATCGCTCAGCGCACCGATGATGGGCTGCACCAGCAGGCCGGTCATCGGCCCGGCCAGCCACAGCAGTGGCAGGCTGGCCTCGTCCGCCCCCAACGTGCGGTAGATCGGGCTCATGTTGGCTTGCTGCAGACCGAAGCTGAACTGGATGCCGAAGAAGCCGACATTCATGTTCACGATCTGCGCAAAACCCAGCCGTGGAGGTGTCATGCCCGGTTGATGGTCCATGGGTGGTGGATTCGAGTGCCGCCCCAAGTCAGAAGGTGTACTTCAACGTGGTCTTCACGCTGCGACCGTTGACCGAGCGGGCCTCGTAGATCGGCGTGCCGCCGGGGTTGGTGTCGGGGTTCCGGTTGTTCTGTGCCTCGCCCTCGGTGAACCCAATGGTGTTGAACAGGTTGTTGACGCCAAGTTGAAGGGTGAGGCCTTGCATGATTTCGTAGTTGGCGAAGGCATTCACCACGGCAAAGCCCGGCAACTTCACCGTATTGGCGTTGTCGGCATAGACCTCGGTGAGGCCGATCACCTGAGCACCCACCTCGAACTTGTCGAAGGTGTAGGACGGGGAGATCTGGTACATGAAGGGCGCCTGGCGCCGGGGCTTCTTGCCGTCGTTGGCCCCGCCGACGATCTTGGCTTGCGCAAAGGTTCCCCCACCGACCAGGCGGAAGTCACCCCAGGTCCATTGCACTTCAGCCTCGACGCCGGTGGAGTGGTAGGTGTCCTTTAGGTAGCTCTGCGAAGTCACCTCGAAGCCGCCGTCCTCTTTCGTCTTGGCGTCGAACAAGGTGGCCGTCAGCGACAGCCCGGGTTGACGGTACTTCAGGCCCACTTCGAGTTCGTCGATCTTGTTCTCCGGGATGGGCTGCGCACCGCTGGAAACATCCTTGTTGCCGACGACGGTTCTGTCGGGCGAAGCCCAACTCGTCCCCTGGCTGAGACGTGCGAACGCGGCCAAGTCCTTGCTGAAGGCGTAGTTGCCCCCCACGGAGTACGACGTGGCGTCCGTGCTGTTGTGCATCACTGTTCGAGTCGCCGGGTCGTAGGCTGTGTTGTCGGCATTGCCGTTGATCCAGTAGCCCGACAGCCGCAGCTTGTCATAGCGCACGCTGGCATCGATGGACAGCGGTCCCATGTCCCAGGTCACTGCACCGTAGGGCGCGAAGGCAGTGATGCTGGGCGTTTGATATCGCATGCAGCAATATCCCCATGTGGCACCTTGCGTGACCGGCGAGGTGGTCACATTGCCGTCGTTGTCGAACAAGCGAGGGTTGCTGTCGGTGAGCTCGACGTTGTAGCGGTTCCAGTACCACGTCTGGGACATGTTCTGCTTGCCGTTGAACAGTCCGCCCAACAACGTGAGCTTGTTGTCGTCGCCGAGTTGGATGCCCTTCTGAACCCGCAAATCGTTGAAGAAGTTGCTCATGTCGTCCAGGCTGGTGTTGAACAGGTGGACGGAGAAGACAGGCACAGTGCCTTTGTAGTCAGTCGGCTGGCTGCCCGCAGGAAAGACGCTGATGAAGCGGCCCGAATTCTTGGCCGTACGCATGCGCTCGGTCACGGTCAGATCGTTGTCCAGCTTGAACACCCCCTCCAGCCCGACCGCCAGGCTCTTGGCATGCACGCCATCGGTCGGATCGGTGGAGACGAGGTGGCCATTGCGGTCTCGCACCATGTCCTGTCCCCAGTTCGAGCCCACGAAGTAGGCTTCCCTCGGGTCGATGCCTGGCAACGCCTTCACCTTGCCATTCACGACCTGCACGGGCACCTCCATGTAGGGCGGCACATGGTCGTCCAGGGACTTGAACGTGGCGCGGACATAGCTGCCCTTGTTGTCCAGCTCTTGCATCAAGGACAGGCGCAGTTGGCCACCATGCTCGAGCGTGGTGTCGCTGTTGCGCGTTCCCTCACCGATTCGCTGGTAGCCCCCCACAGCCAAGTACGTCTTCGCCCCGAGCTTGGTGCCCAGCAAGAAGTCGGCACGCTGCTGGTAGTAGTCCAGACCCAGCGTGTAGCCGAAAGCTCCGCCTTGGGTCTTGCCGTTGTTGGTGATGAAGTTGATCAGGCCACCCGGAGAGTTCGTCGCCAAGGTTGCCGCTGAGCCACCGCGAAGCACATCGATGGAGTCGTTGAAGAAGTCGGCCCTGACAAAGGTGTCGGGGGTGGAGAACGAGATGTCTCCCACGAGCAGCACGGGAAGGCCGTCTTCTTGCATCTGGACGTAGCGCATCCCACCCGCCGACAAAGGCAGGCCACGGACGGTCAAGTTGGCATTGGCTTCGCCGCCAGTGGACTCCGAGCGAACGCCAGGCACTGCACGCAGCAGCTCGGCGGTGCTGGACACCGGCGCCCTCGCAATGTCTTCTGCGGCGAGCGTGCTGACCGACACGCTTTGCTTCATCTTTGTGCGTGCCGTCGACGTGCCGGTGATGATCAGGCGATCCAGGCCCACCGCGTCTTTGGCAGCTTCCTTGGCGCCCTCGGAAGTTGTCGTCTCGGCAGGTGCCGGTTCAGGCGCTGCTTCGCTCGGCGATGCGGCTTGGGCCCAGGCGATGGTGGCGGGCAGGAAGGCCAGTGAAACAGCGAGGGCCAGGGGATGGCGGCGCGGCAGGCAGCGCAGGTTGGCGGGCATCGGGTCGCTCCAGTCGAATTGGTGTACGGCGCGGCGTGGGCCCAGCGGGGCACGCCGTTGTCTCCGGTCCCGCCGGATGCACTCCATGAGCACATCCGGGGCGGGATGGCGTGCAGTGTCGCGACCATTGCAATCGATTGCAATTCAGTAGAAACACCAATACGTTCTGACGCCTACGACCTATGAGACGCCGATCTCAGCTTGATGATTGCAATCGATTGTCAATTGCAGCCGGCGGCGGCCGCTGCGCGGCTCAGCGCAGCGGTGTTCCCACGACGCTGCTGTGTCGCACGACCAGCTCGACGGGCAGCAGCCGCGGCGGCTGTGCTTCGCCGCCGATCAGCCGGGTCAGCGCATCGACCAGCTCGACGCCGGCCTGCGAGACGGGCTGGTGGATCGTGCTCAGCGGCGGGTCGGCATAGGCCGCCAGCGCGATGTTGTCGTAGCCGATCACGGCCACGTCGTCAGGCACCCGCCTCTCGGCGCGTCGCAACGCACGCATCGCGAGGATCGCGATCAGGTCGCTGCAGGCAAAGACCGCGTCGAATCCGGCATCGCCTGCCTGCAGCAGCGTGTCGATCGCGCGCTCGGCGCCCAGCTCTTCGAACGGCACCTTGTGCACGAGCGCCTCGTCGAACGAGACGCCCGCATCGGCCAGGGCCTGCCGATGGCCGGCCAGCCGCAAGGCCACCTCGGGCAGCTGCGCATCGCCCAGAAAGACGATGCGGCGACGCCCCTGCGCGAGCAGGTGCTGCGTGGCCAGGCGCCCGCCGAGCAGGTTGTCGCCGCCGACCGTGCAGTACAGCTGCTGCGGCAGCTGCCCGCCCCACACGACCACCGGCACGCCGCGTGCGGCCAGCGCATTGAGCTGGTCGTGGTGCCGCCATTGGCCGATCAGCACGATGCCAATCGCGCGGCCGACGTCGTACAGCGACGAAACCGAGTCCAGCGCCTCGGCATCAACCCGCGACAGCAGCATGTCGTAGCCGCGGTCGGTCAACGCATCGGCCAGGCTGCCGACCATCGAGAGGAAGAACGGATCGGAGATGTGCTGGCGCGACTGCGCGTCGTAGGGCACCACCACCGCGATCGTCTGGTTGCGCTGCAGACGCAGGTTCTTCGCGCTTTCGTTGATCGTGTAGTTCAGCGAACGCGCGAGTTCGCCGATGCGGCGCCGCGTTTCCTCGTTGACCAGCGTGCTGCCGTTCAAGGCCCGCGAAACGGTGGACATCGACACGCCGGCCAGGCGCGCGATGTCGGCCATCTGCAGGCGACGTCGTTCGGCCGACGTGTCGGGCTTGGCCGCCATCACCGCGTCAGAACGCGAGCAGTTCCAGCGCGCGCTGGTAGGCGGCGTGGTGCATCAGCTCGTCCCACGGCAACGGGTCGGTCTGCGGCAGCAGCGCAACGCGACGCGCCTCGCTGTCGGCGTCGGCCTGCCAGTGGCCCTTGGCGAGCGCATCGGCCAGGCCGTCGAGCAGCGCATCGACTGGCGCGCCGCCATCGACCTTGCTCTGATTGCACAGCAGCACCAGGTCGCAGCCGGCGTTCAGCGCTTCGACTGCTGCATCACTGGCACTGACTGCGTGGCCGTCGATCACGCGGGCGCCTTCCATGCTCAGATCGTCGCTGAAGACCGCACCGGTGAAGCCGAACTGGCCGCGCAGGATGTCCTGCAGCCAGACCTTGGAGAAACCGGCCGGCCGGCTGTCGACTTTCGGGTAGGTCACGTGCGCTGGCATCACGCTGGTGAGCGTGCTGCTGAGCCATTCATAGGGCTTGGCGTCTTCGCTCAGGATCGCTCGGCGCGAACGCTTGTCGATCGGCGCGGCGATGTGGCTGTCCGCCTCGACGAAGCCGTGACCTGGGAAGTGCTTGCCGCAGTGCGCCATACCGGCAAGCAGCAGCCCGTGCGTCAGGCTCTTGGCCAGCAGCGTCGCGACGCGTGCATCGCGGTGGAAAGCGCGGTCGCCGATGATCACGCTGTTGCCATGGTCCAGGTCGAGCACGGGCGTGAAGCTCAGGTCGACGCCACAGGCACGCAGTTCGGCGGCCAGCACATAACCCGCCGCACTGGCGGCGTCTGTGGCCCGCATCGCGTCTTTCATCCACAGCTCGCCCAGGCGCCGCATCGGCGGCAGGTGCGTGAAGCCGTCGGTCTTGAAGCGCTGCACACGGCCACCTTCGTGGTCGACACAGACCAGCAGGTCGGGACGGATCGCCTTGGCTTCGGCGACCAGCGTGGTCAGCTGGGCGCGGCTTTCGAAGTGGCGGGCAAAGAAGATCAGGCCACCGGTCAGTGGGTGGGAGAGGCGGCGGCGGTCTTGCTTGTCGAGCTGCGGACCGGCGATGTCGAGGACGATAGGAGCTTGATGGAGCCCCTCGCCCGCGGAGTACCGCGTGCGATCCCCCGAGGGGATGGCGCCCGGCTCCGGGCGGCCGAGCGCTCGGCCGCCTGCGGTGTTCAAGGTCGTCTTTCTTGTCATGGGGGATTCGTTTCAACAACGACGAAGCTGACCGCATAGTCGCTTTCGTCGCTCAGGGTCACTTGGGCACGCAGCTGGCGCGCGGCAAACCACTCGGCCAGTTCGCCGTGCAGCTGAATGTAGGGCTGGCCACTGGTGTGGTTCAGGATCTCGCAGGCACGCCAGGTCATCGGCATGTGCAGGCCCAGGCCGATGGCCTTGGAGAACGCCTCTTTGCACGAGAAGCGGGTGCCGAGGTAGGCCAAGCCACGCGCTTCGACTTTGGCGCGGCGGTAGTGAAAGACCTTCAGCTCGCTCGGCCCCAGCACCTTCTCGGCGAACCTGTCGCCACGTCGCGCCAGTGTGGCGGCGATACGGCGCAGGTCACAGACGTCGGTGCCGATGCCGTAGACCATCTCAGTGGCGGCCGGCGGCGTGGATGGCCTTCAGGTAGCTGCGGATCGTCTCGGTGTAGCCCAGCTCCAGCGCGTCGGCGATCAAGGCGTGGCCGATCGACACTTCGCTGACGCCAGGCACCTCGCGCAAGAAGATGGTCAGGTTGTCGCGGTTCAGGTCATGGCCGGCGTTGACGCCCAGGCCCACGGCCAGCGCGGCACGTGCGGCCTCGGCAAACTGTGCGCGCACCTCGGTTTCGCGCGGAGTGCCAAAGGCGCTGGCGTAGCTTTCGGTGTAGAGCTCGACGCGGTCGGCGCCGACCTCGCGCGCCAGGGTCATCGCGGCCGGATCCGGGTCCATGAAGAGACTGACTCGCACGCCCAGAGCATGGCATTCGTCGATCAGCGGGCGCAAGGCGGCCGCGTCGACGCGCAGATCGTAGCCATGGTCCGAGGTGAACTGGCCGACGGTGTCCGGCACGAAGGTGGCCTGGTGCGGGCGCACCGCGCGCACGAAGTCCATCAGGTTATGCTGCGGGTTGCCTTCGATGTTGTATTCGACCTGCGGCCAGGCTTTCAGCAGCGCGGCCAGCTCGTGCACATCGCTGCCGCGGATGTGACGCTCATCCGGCCGGGGGTGCACGGTGATGCCGGCGGCGCCGGCTTCGAGCACCAACGTCGCCGCACGGGTGACGCTGGGGATGCCGAGGTGGCGGGTGTTGCGCAGCAGCGCGACCTTGTTCAGGTTGACCGACAAGGCGGTGCGCCCTTCGGCGCCGTGGGCAAACGATTCAGGGGCGATCAGCGGGTTCATCGGCGTTCAGGGCGTGTCGGGACGGGGGCCGGTGCGCGGCAGGTCGAGCAACTGCTGCTGCGCGTCGATCATCACCTCGCGCGTGCGCAACCGGGTCGTGCCCAGATGATAGTGAAGCAAGGCGCGCAGGGCCGCCTTCAGTGCGCCCGCCCCTTCGGCGCAGGTGGCCTGCAGCGCAGGCATGGCGCCGTCGTCCAGCGCTTGCTGCAGGCGCTGCAGCAGCACACCGCTGAGTGCCGCATCGGCCGGGCCGGCTTCGACGATACCGATCTCAGGTCGCAGCAGGCAGGCGTCGCGTGCACCCACGGGCCGCAGCGTGGCGGTGAACTGGTCCAGCTGCGGCAACAGTCCGATCTCGCGAAGCAGCACCAACTCGAAGGCGCGCAGCGCGGCCGGCGTCAGCGTGTCGTCGGCCGCGGCCAGGGCCGGCATCGTGGCGGCGTAAGCGTCGAACAGCAGTGCGTGCGGGTCGTTGCGGGCAAGCAGCTTCATCAGCAGCTCGTTCAGGTAGAAGCCCGAGAACAATGCCGCACCCCCCAGCATCGGCCCACCGCCGGCCCACTCGGCACTGCGCAGCGTCACGATGTCGACCGTCTCGTCACGCGATGGGCGGCTGACCGCCACGTGCAGACGCTGGAAGGGCAGCAGCGCCGAGCGCAGCTGCGAGTAGGGTCGCTTGGCGCCCTTGGCCACCACGGTGAGCCGGCCCTGATCACGCGTGAACAGGTCCAGGATCAGGCTGGTCTCGCTCCAGTCGTAGCGGTGCAGCACATAGGCTGCGCTGGCCGAAGCGGCACGGGCCACGCGAGCGGCGCCTTACTCGTAGCCGTAGGTGCGCAGGTGCTCTTCGCTGTCAGCCCAGCCCGAGCGCACCTTGACCCACAGCTCGAGGAAGACCTTGGCCTCCATCAGGCGCTCAAGCTCTTGCCGCGCCTCGCTGCCGATGCGCTTCAGTCGCTCGCCCTTGTCGCCGATGATCATCCCCTTGTGGGCATCGCGCTCGACGACGATGGACGCGGCGATGCGGCGCAGATTGCCCTCTTCTTCCCACTTGTCGATCACAACGGTCGAGGTGTAGGGCAGCTCGTCGCCGGTCAGGCGGAACAGTTTCTCTCGGATGATCTCGCTGGCGAGGAACTTCTCGCTGCGGTCGGTCAGCATTTCCTGGTCGTAGTACCAGAGCTGCTCGGGCAGATAGGGTTTCACGATGCCGAACAGGCGATCGACATCGGCCTTCTTGTGGGCCGACATCGGCACGTACTCGGCAAAGGTGTGCCGGTCCTGCATGGTCTTCAGCCAAGGCAGCAGGTCGGAGCGGCGGTTCACTGCGTCCAGCTTGTTGGCCACCAGCACGACCGGCTTGTGCTTCAGGCCTTCGCCTTGCAACAGACTCAGCACCTTGGCGTCGTCGATGCCGAAGCGGCCCGCCTCGACCAGGAACAGCACCAGGTCGACATCGCTCAGCGTGCCGACGACCGCGCGGTTCAGCGAGCGGTTCAGCGCAGCGGCGTGGCGGGTCTGAAAACCGGGCGTATCGACGAAGATGAACTGCGCTTCGTCGACGGTGCGCACCCCCGTGATGCGGTGTCGTGTGGTCTGCGCCTTGTTCGACGTGATGCTGATCTTCTGCCCGACCAGGGCGTTCATCAGCGTCGACTTGCCGACGTTGGGCCGGCCGACGATCGCGATCAGGCCGCAGCGTTGCGACGGGCCGGCAGCGGCGCCGGCATCAGAAGACAGGGGGGCGGTGGGTTCCACGGGAATGATTGTGCTGCGGCTGCGGCCGGCGCGCAGCCGGCTTCGGGCCTGGGTGTCAGCCGCGGCCGCCTTCGGCGCGCAGCAATTGGTCGAGCAAAGCCTGCGCGGCCTCTTGCTCGGCGGCACGACGGGACTTGCCCTCGCCGCGGGCAATGCGCTCCAGCGCCGGGACGCTGGCCTCGACCTCGAAGGTCTGCGCATGGGCCTGGCCGCGGGTGGCGACGATGCGGTAGACAGGCACCACGTGGCGGCGCGCCTGCAGCCATTCCTGCAGTTCGGTCTTCGCGTCCTTGCGCCAGCTTTCGACACTGGTGCTGGCGATGATTTCGCCGAACAGCCGCGTGACCAGCGCGTTGGCGGCCTCGTCGCCACCGTCGATATAGACGGCACCGATCACCGCCTCCATCGCGTCGGCCAGGATCGACGCGCGTTGTGCACCGCCGCCGCGGGCCTCGCCTTCGGACAGGCGCAGCACCTCTGGCAAGCGCAGCGCCAGGGCCAGCTTGTGCAACGAATCTTCGCGCACCAGATGGGCCCGCACCCGCGTCATGTCGCCTTCGTCGGAGCCACCGAAGCGGTCGAACAGCAGACGCGAGACGGCCAGGTTCAGCACCGCGTCGCCCAGGAACTCGAGCCGCTCATTGTGCTCGGCGCCGAAGCTGCGATGGGTCAGCGCACGCAGCAGCAAGTCCGGCCGGCGGAAGTGGTGATCCAGGCGCTGCTGCAGCGCGTCGTGTCGGGTGTCCATGGGCAATTGGCAAGGCCCGCTGAACTGCGAGCCGATCCGGTCAGCGGCCGCCGACGCTATAGCGGTACTTGATCAACAAGAAGACCGGATCCACGAGTTCGACCTCGTCATCGTAGGCGAAGCCCACGCGAAAGCCATCACCGACCGCCTCGATCTCGAGATCTTGACCCTTGATCATGTCGCGGGTGTATTCGATGTCGCGCTGGCGGTTGAAGGCCGTGCGAATGGCCGGTACCGAGTTCGGCCGCGGCTCGCTGCGCATCACCCGGTCCACCGACTGGCGCGTCGTCAGGTACTTCTGCACCGAAGGGTAGACCTTCATCAGCAACAGGGCACCACCGCCGACGAGGACGGCCCAGAACAGCATGCCGAACAGGCTCAAGCCAAGCTGGCGGCGAGCAAAAGTGGGACTCATGACGCGAGGTACTCCGCTTTGATGTGCCGGTTCAATGGAAGGCACCGAACCGTCCGAGATTACCGAAATTCATCCAGATGAAGAAGGCCCGGCCGACCAGATTCTCGTCGGGCACGAAGCCCCAATAACGCGAATCCTGGGAATTGTCACGGTTGTCGCCCATCACGAAATAGTGGCCAGCGGGCACCTTGCAGGTCACGCCTTCGGCGCTGTAGCTGCAGGCTTCGCGGTGCGGGAAGACAGTGATCGGCCCAAACGGTTGGCCCGGACCTTTTTCGTGCTGGATGCGGTGCTCCATGTCACCCAGCTTCTCGCGCAGCAGGTTCATGTAGCGCATGCGCTCGTCGTCGTAGCCGTCGCCTTGCGGCGTGTTGACGACCACCTGGCCGTTGATCTTCAGTTCATGGTTGCCGTAGCTGATCTCGTCGCCGGGCAGGCCGACCACCCGCTTGATGTAGTCGATACGCGGATCGACCGGGTAGTGGAAGACGACCACGTCGCCACGGGCCGCGGTGTGGTTCGGGATGATCTTGGTGTTGATCACCGGCAGGCGGATGCCGTAGTGGTATTTGTTGACCAGGATCAGGTCACCGACCTCCAGCGTCGGGATCATCGAGCCGGAAGGAATCTTGAACGGCTCGAACAGGAACGAGCGCAGCAGGAAGACGACGATGATCACCGGGAACAGGCCGGCGGTCCAATCCAGCCACCAGGGCTGCATCAGCAGGCGGCCGCGGGCTTCGTCGAGGTTGCCGTCGACCTGTTTGATGCCTTTGCTGGCCAGTTCGGCGCGGCGCGCGGCATCATGCTTTTCCAGGTTCTGCGCCGCGGCTTCGCGCCTGGGGCGGAAATGAAAGCGCTCGGCCAGCCAGTAGAAGAAGGTCACGACCGACAGGATGAACAGCAGCAACGAGAAGTTGCCCACCCATTTGTCCATGTACCAGCCGCCAAGGTAAACGATCAGGGCGCCGTACAACGCGGCGGTGAGGTAGCTCATGGATGGATGCTTGGCGTGGGTTGATTCTTGTCGTCAGTCGTCGACTTGCAGAATGGCCAGGAAGGCCTCCTGCGGTACCTCGACGGTACCGATCTGCTTCATGCGCTTCTTGCCGGCCTTCTGCTTCTCGAGCAGCTTCTTCTTGCGGCTGATGTCACCGCCATAGCATTTTGCCAGCACGTTCTTGCGCAGCGCCTTGATGTTCTCGCGCGCGATGATGTTGGCGCCGATGGCCGCCTGGATCGCCACGTCGTACATCTGGCGCGGGATCTGCTCGCGCATCTTGGCCGCCACGGCACGGCCGCGGTACTGGCTTTGCACCCGGTGCACGATGATCGACAACGCATCGACCCGGTCGCCGTTGATAAGCAGGTCGACCTTGACCACGTCCGCCGCACGGTACTCCTTGAACTCGTAGTCCATCGAGGCGTAACCGCGCGACACGCTCTTCAGCTTGTCGAAGAAGTCCAGCACGATCTCGGCCAGCGGCATGTCGTAGGTCAACATGACCTGGCGGCCGTGGTAGGCCATGTTCAGCTGCACGCCGCGTTTCTGGTTGGCCAGCGTCATGACGGCGCCTACGTAGTCCTGCGGCATGTACAGGTGCACCCTGACGATGGGTTCGCGGATCTCACGGATGCGGCCCGGGTCCGGCATCTTGGCCGGGTTCTCAACCTCGATCACCGCGTCGTCGTTCAGCTCGACTTCGTAGACCACACTGGGGGCCGTCGTGATCAGGTCCTGGTCGAACTCACGTTCCAGCCGCTCCTGCACGATCTCCATGTGCAGCAGGCCGAGGAAACCACAACGGAAACCAAAGCCCAACGCCTGGCTGACCTCAGGCTCGTAGCGCAGCGAACTGTCGTTGAGCTTGAGCTTCTCCAGCGCATCGCGCAGCGAGTCGTACTCGCTGGCTTCGGTCGGGTACAGGCCAGCAAAGACCTGCGGCTGGATTTCCTTGAAGCCGGGCAGCGCTTCGGTCGCGGGGCCAGCGTTGTTCGGGAGCTTCTTTTCCAGCGTCAGCGTGTCACCAACCTTGGCGGCTTGCAACTCCTTGATGCCGGCGATGATGAAACCCACCTCCCCGGCTCGCAGTTGCTCTCGGTTCTCGCTCTTGGGCGTGAACACCCCCAGGTGCTCAATCGGGTAGACCGTGTTGGTGGCCATCATGCGGATGCGGTCAGCCTTGCGCAGCTCGCCGTCCACTACCCGCACCAGCATCACGACGCCAACGTAGTTGTCGAACCAACTGTCGATGATCATCGCGCGCGGCGGGCCATCCGGGTTGCCGCGCGGCGCCGGCATGCGGGCGATCACGGCCTCGAGGATGTCGTCGATGCCCAGGCCCGTCTTGGCCGAGCAGGGGATTGCGTGCGTGGCATCGATGCCGATCACGTCCTCGATCTCTTCCTTGGAGCGCTCAGGGTCGGCCTGCGGCAAATCCATCTTGTTGAGCACCGGCACCACCTCGACGCCAAGCTCGAGCGCGGTGTAGCAATTGGCCACCGTCTGTGCTTCGACACCCTGGCTCGCGTCGACCACCAGCAGCGCCCCTTCACAGGCCGACAGCGAGCGGCTGACTTCATAAGAGAAGTCGACGTGCCCTGGCGTGTCGATCAGGTTCAGGTTGTAGACCTCGCCGTTCTGCGCGGTGTACTGCAGCGCTGCCGTCTGCGCCTTGATCGTGATGCCGCGCTCGCGCTCGATGTCCATCGAGTCGAGCACCTGAGCTTCCATCTCGCGATCACTCAAGCCACCGCAACGTTGAATGATCCGATCGGCCAGCGTGCTCTTGCCGTGGTCGATGTGGGCAATGATGGAGAAGTTGCGGATGTGGTCCATGAGACTTGGAGAACGTCGCTCGTGCAGGAGACAAAACGGCGCGGCCGTTTCAGCGCGAGCTCACATCGCGCCGCGATGTGAAGGGGCCAACGGCCCGTATCGAAGTGTTCGAAGAGGCTAAAAAAAAGGCACGTCCAAAGTGGAGACGCGCCTTCCAACAAAACGTATGGCAACTGCTTGTTGGGCTTTCATTGTAGCCAAAAGCCCCCCGCTGCAAGCCGCGTATTTACTGGGTTGGCGCTCGTTGCAGGGTGCCAACAGCAAAATCTATCCACAGATTATCAACAGCGCCATGTGCATACCCTGGGGACAGTTTTGGCGTCCCCAGAACACGCCAAAGCGCTCACTAAACCAGGGCGCTGCGGGCTCCATTGTATCTGTTCGCAGCGTCAATCCTGTGCCATCCTTGGATGTTTGTGAGTGCATACAAACTTTAGCGTCGTCATGACGCGACGCGCAGCAATCTGCGTGCCAATTTCAGCGCTTCCGTACACTCCCACCACGTGAAAAGACCCGCCATCCCAGTCGGGCAGCGGGTCTTCTTTCGGCCCTTGGAAGGCCTCAGCGGGCTGGCCGGATCACGATGTAGTTGACCCACTCACCACGCCGGACCAGCAGCGTGACAGGCTTGTTCTTGTCGAGTTTGGCGACCACGTTGCCAAACTGTTTGACGTCCAGCAGCTCGGTGTTGTCGAGCGACAGGATCACGTCGCCCTCGCGAAGGCCTGCGCGGGCCGCCGCACCATCGACGGTTTCAACCCGCACGCCACCGCGCACCTTCAGTTCCTTCTTCTGCGCATCGGTCAGCTCGATGACTGTCAGGCCCAGGTGCGCCTTCGCAGCCGATGAAGACTGCGACTCGGCAGGCGTGGGCGCGTGCGGCTTGGCGTTGTCGGCTTCGAGCTCGGCCACGGTCAGCGAGACGTCCTTGTAGCTGCCGCGACGGAAGACCTGCAGCGTGGCCTTGGTGCCCGGCTTGATGCCACCGATCATGCGCTGCAAATCGACCGACTTCTCGACCTGACGGCCATCAACCTTGACGATGATGTCGCCGGCTTCGATGCCTGCCTTTTCGGCCGGCGTGCCCGGCTCAACGCCCTGCACCATCGCGCCGATCGCCTTGCCCAGGCCGATCGATTCGGCGACTTCCTTGGTGACCGGCCCGATACGCACGCCGATGCGGCCACGGACCACGCGGCCACCCGAGCGCAGCTGGTCAGCCACGCGCATCGCCTCGTCGATGGGAATCGCGAACGAGATGCCCGCGTAGGCGCCCGACGGGCTGTAGATCTGAGAGTTGATGCCAACCACCTCGCCGCGCAGGTTCAGCAGAGGGCCGCCCGAATTGCCAGGGTTCACCGCCACGTCGGTCTGCAGCAGCGGCACGTAGTCGCCGGTGTCACGCTGCTTGGCGCTGACGATGCCGGCGGTCACCGTGTTCTCCAGGTTGAACGGCGAGCCGATCGCCATCACCCATTCGCCAACGCGCAGCTTGTTGACATCGCCGATCTTGACGGCCGGCAGGCCTGTCGCGTCGATCTTCACGACCGCCACGTCAGTGCGGGTGTCGGCGCCGATCACCTTGGCCTTGAACTCGCGCTTGTCGGTCAGCGTGACAATCAGTTCGTCGGCACCGTCCACCACATGCGCGTTGGTCATCACGAAACCATCCGCGCTCAGGATGAAGCCAGAGCCGACACCGCGGCGTTGCGGGGCGTCGTCATCGTCGTCGTTGTTGTTGCCACGGGGGTTTCGGTTGTTCGGCATCGGGATGCCAAAGCGACGGAAGAACTCTTCGAGGTTGGGGTCCACCTGTCCCCCGCCCCGCGCCGCGTTCTTGGCTTTCTCGGTGGTACGGATGTTGACGACCGACGGACCAACCATCTCGGCGAGATCCGCAAAATCGGGCATCGCCCGCAACTGTGGTTGCGGCTGCGCTTGCGCCGCGGCCGACGCCGGTTGCAGCGCTGCGAAGGTGGTGGCCAGCGCCAGGGCGGTGGCTGTGATCAGGCCACGCGGCGCGCGGCGGCCGGCCATCGTGATGGCTTGGGAATGCATGGGTTCTCCTTGAAGAACAGCGAGACAATGACGGAACTGCCGCCCGCTCACAGCGGCGACCCTAACGCTTGCGTTCGAGTACCGCGGCGAACTGCTTGAGGGTCTCGGTCGGCACATCGCCCATCACGGTGACCCATTGGTCGTCGCGCCGGGTCATTAAGGTGTGCGTAGCGCCGATCGAGCCGACGACCTCGCCTTGGTGCCGCTTTGGATCAAAAGGTTCGACGAAAAGCGAGACGTGGGTCAGTCCGTCGGAGTAAATGGACTGCAACACCACCGGCGCCGACGGGCCCCCGCTGGGGTCGAGCGAGCGCTTGGCACATTGGACTTGCTTGAAGCCCGCCGGCAGGCTGGCCAGACGCCAGCCTTCGTTGTCGAGGTTGGTGGGCAGCACGGCCGGCCGCACGACGCGGTAACCGTCCAGATGACGCAGAGGCTCGAGCACCAACGCAGGCCTGGGCTTGCCGCCGAGCGCCAGCTCGGAGAAGGCCGCCGACTCCAGCATCTGGCCGTTGGGGGCCAGGATATCCGCACGCAACAGCAACCCGGTCTGCCGTTCAGCCCACAGGCGCTGGCTGAAGCGCAGTGCGTCACGGGCCTTCAACAGCGCGACCTCGGCCTCGTAGCCGGCGACGCGGTCGATGCCCAGTGGGCGCAGCTCGTAAGACTCCAGCACGCGCAACTCGCCGCCGGCCATCAAGGCTGGAAAGCTGGCGCGCACGTCGCGCTGCTCGACCACAGCCACTCGCACGCGCGGCCACACGGTGTGCACTTCGTCGTTGTGGCGGAGCATGCTGCGAGCCTCGCCGTCGAGCGCAATGACGCTTTCGTATTGCTGATCACCGTCCACGAAATGGGTAACGCGCGAACTGCTGAACGAGGTGGCCGTGCTGACCACCAAGGTACCGTGGTAGTTGCGCTGCAAGGCGGCTTCGTGAAGGCGCATCAACCAGCTGCGGGGATCGACACTGCGCGCCCGCGCATCGCTGGCAGCACTGCCCGCGTCCTGCGCGAAGACCAGCGCGGGCAGCACCCAGGCGGCCGCGAGGCCGGCCACCGACACGCGCCGTGCCCACCTGGCGCGATCGCCCACCCTGACCCGCAGTATTGCCCGCAAGCGTGTCCTCATCGGCCGGCAGTCACTGACCGTCAGGCGTGACCGCCACTTGCCGCACACCGCCCGGCACGCTCAAGGTCGAGCCCTGAGCAAATTGCCGGTGCGCGTTCAGGTAGCGGTCCAGTTCGGGGTTGCGCAACATGTCACCCACCTGCACCGCGCTGGCACCGACGGACGGGCCAACGGCGGCGACAGTCTGCGCGCCCGTCTGCACCTGCAGCGCCACAGGGCCGGCCGAGACAGTGGGCTGCGGACCCGAAGAACTCATCACCACCAATGCCCCGGTGACCATCACGCCGGCCGCCATCGCCATTGGTGCCCCCCAGCGTTGGCGCCGGCCGCCGGCCACGGCCAGCTGGGCCCCGGCGGAGGCCACCGCGGGCACCACACTGTCGGTCCGCGCCGGTGCCAGCACCACCGGCTCTTTGGCCAGCCGCCCGCGCAAGGCCAGCAAGAAGGCCTGGTCGTGCTCGGCGGCGCTGGCCAGATCGTCCGAGCGCATCACGTCGCCGATCCATTGGTAGCTGTGCCAGCGCGCGCGCAATGCGGCGTCGTCGCGCCAACCCTCGAAGCTGGCCCGGGCCTCGGCCGTGTCGGCCTCGCCATCGCACAGGGCCGACAGCTGCAACCAGCGGCGTTCGTTTGGGTCGTCAACAGAATGGGTCATGAGGGGAACTCCAAGCTCGGCGGATTCGGTTCTTGTTACCAGCGCTCACCGTCACGCGTGTCCAGCAGCGGCCGCAAGCGCAGTGCGATCGCTTCGCGGGCGCGAAAGATCCGCGACCGCACCGTACCGATGGGGCAATTCATCACATCCGCAATCTCTTCGTAGCTGAGGCCTTCGATTTCACGCAGCGTGATCGCCTGTCGCAAATCCTCTGACAAGGCTTCGATCGCTGCGTTCACCGTGGCCGCGATCTCCTTGCTGGCCAGCAAGGCTTCGGGCGTGGCCATGTCGCTTGGTTCCAAAGTCCGGCGCGAAGTTTCGTCGTCATCGTCACTTCCGGCGAGTGCCGCGTCAGTCACGAGCGGGTCGCGCTTCAGGTCGACCAGCGCCTTCTTGGCGGTATTGACGGCGATCCGGTAGAGCCACGTGTAAAAAGCGCTGTCGCCGCGGAACTGCGGCAACGCCCGGTAGGCGCGGATGAAGGTTTCCTGGGCAATGTCGGGCACCAGGTCAACGTCGCGCACCATGCGGCCGATGAGGCGCTCGATACGGCGTTGGTACTTGACGACCAGCATCTCGAAAGCGCGCACATCGCCTTGCTTGACACGCTCGACCAGCGCGGCGTCGACGTCCGGCCCGGCGGCGGTCATGCAGACACTCCGTTGGCCGGCGACGTCGCAGCAGACGAGGTCGCACGAGCGGGCTGGCCGAGTGCCACCCGCAGGCGATGCCAGGTGGCAGGCGCATCCCTGCGCTCCAACGGGAGCCAGACCAAGCGGTGGCCCGACCTGCGGGCACGTAGCAGCAAAGCATGGCCCAGATCGATCTGGATCACCGGAGTGCCCAGTTCTTCGGCGTCTGTACCGGTCAGCATTTGCCACCCGGTGCCATCCCAGCGCAGGCGCTGCTCGACCCGCCGTGCGGCATGGCGCCACCAAAGCGTAGACGCCGAGGCAGCTGCGAGCAACGCAAGGGCCACACCGCACCACCCCACCGCGTCGCCCACCAGCCGCATCGCCCGGGCATGCGAGCCCAGCCACAGCAGGGGCGTGGCCACGGCCAAAGCAGCCAGCACGGCATCCGCCGCGGCCCAAAGGCCAAGGCGAGCGAGGGGGTGGTCGGCGGGGGGCGCTGCGCGCATGCGGCGCGAGGCTGCTGGCTTCCGGGCTGCCGCGTCAGATGCGGCCGAACACCAGCGTGCCGTTGGTGCCGCCGAAGCCGAAGTTGTTCTTCACCGCCAGGTCGATCTTCATTTCGCGCGCGGTGTTGGCGCAGTAGTCCAGGTCGCACTCGGGGTCCTGGTTGAAGATGTTGATCGTCGGTGGCGACACCTGATCGCGCAGCGCGAGCACGGTGAACACCGATTCGATGCCACCGGCGCCACCGAGCAGGTGGCCGGTCATCGACTTGGTGGAGTTCACGACAAGCTTCTTGGCGTGGTCGCCAAAGGCCAGCTTGATCGCGTTGGTTTCGTTCAGATCGCCCAGCGGCGTCGAGGTGCCGTGCGCGTTCAGATACTGGACCTGGTCAGGATTGATGCCCGCGCTGCGCAATGCAGCCTTCATCGAACGCTTCGGGCCGTCCACGTTGGGAGCGGTCATGTGGTACGCGTCGCCACCCATGCCGAAGCCACGCAACTCGGCGTAGATCTTGGCTCCGCGCTTCTTCGCGTGTTCGTACTCTTCGAGCACCAGCACACCGGCGCCCTCGCCCAGCACGAAACCGTCGCGGTCCTTATCCCAGGGGCGGGACGCGGTGGCAGGGTCGTCGTTGCGGGTCGACAGCGCACGCGCCGCGGCAAAGCCGCCGACGCCCAGCAGCGACACCGTCGCTTCGGAGCCGCCGGCGACCATCACGTCGGCGTCGCCGTATTCAATCAAGCGGCCGGCCTGGCCGATGCAGTGCAGGCCAGTGGTGCAGGCGGTGACCACCGCCAAGTTCGGGCCGGTGAAGCCGTAGCGGATCGCCAGGTGACCCGAGATCATGTTGATGATCGAGGCCGGCACGAAGAACGGCGAGATGCGACGTGGGCCGCGCTCGAAGGCCGTTTTCGCAGTGGCTTCGATTTCAGGCAGACCACCGATGCCCGAGCCGATCATGCAGCCGATGCGTTCGGCCGTTTCTTCGGTGAGCTGATCGTTGGTGAGCAAACCCGCGTCACGCACAGCCTGGATCCCAGCCGCCATCCCGAAATGGATGAAGCTGTCCATGTGCTTGGCTTCCTTGCCGGGGATGTACTCCTCGAGCGGAAAGCCTTTGACCTCGCCTGCGAACTGGCAGGCAATGCCCGAAGCATCGAACCTGGTGATCGGAGCGATGCCCGAGCGGCCGGCCAAGATGTTGGCCCAACCTTCGGAAACGGTATTGCCGACCGGGCAGATGAGGCCCAGGCCGGTGATGACGACACGTCGGGTCATGCGTTCGAAATGCTGATCACAGGCGGCCGGAGGCAGGCCGTCCGAAAGGGCTTAGGCCTTGGCGTGAGCCTTGGCGTAGTCGATTGCCAACTGAACCGTGGTGATCTTCTCGGCTTCTTCATCGGGGATCTCGATGCTGAATTCGTCTTCGAGGGCCATCACCAACTCGACGGTGTCCAACGAGTCGGCGCCGAGGTCGGCGACGAAAGCCTTCTCGTTGCTGACATCGGCTTCGGGAACGCCCAGTTGCTCGGCAATGATCTTCTTGACGCGTGCTTCGATATCGCTCATGACTCCTCCAGGAGGTTGCGTAAAACGGGCCGGATTCTACGCTGGCAGGTTACCAGCGCCGGCGGGGGAAATCAGTTCATGAACATGCCGCCATTGACGTGCAGTTCAGTGCCAGTGATGTAGCCGGCCTCAGGCGACGCGAGGAAGGCCACGGCATGGGCAATCTCGCTCGGCTGGCCCAGGCGCTGCAGCGGGATCTGCTGCAGCA
>Ga0307515_10001431_pt1 | contig 53956 bp, 49 predicted proteins | sample 17_EM_MG_FD_194513 | JGI IMG/M metagenome (GOLD analysis project Ga0307515, IMG submission 194513) | Populus trichocarpa ectomycorrhiza microbial communities from riparian zone in the Pacific Northwest, United States - 17_EM | ecosystem: Host-associated > Plants > Roots > Unclassified | place...
ACGACTTTCGATCCCACTTGCCATCCAATGGAATCGAGATTCAGCTGGGGCTCGGAAAAGATGGTCGGTGGTCGGTGCAGCACGTCAGCGAGTCGTCCCGAATAGCGGAATTCTGATCTCCGCCCGGCGCATCGGTCTGTTCAGCCCGCTCCCAGGTGCCCCAGCGGCAACGCCGCGCTGGCCTTGACTTCGCCCAGCGAAAAGCTGGTGTGCAGGTCCTTCACGTTAGGCAGCTTGAACAAGGTATCCATCGTCCAACGCGAATAGGCGTCGAGGTCCGTTACCAACACCTGCAGCTCGAAGGTGCCGGCGCCGCTGATGTAGTGGCAGGCGATGACCTCGGGCAGCTTGCGGATCGCGGCTTCCAGTGCCTGCGTAGCCGCGGCGTTGTCGCGGTCGGTGTCCACGCGCACGAAAGCGAGCACGCCGAGACCGATCTTGCGGCGGTCGATCTCGGCCCGGTAGCCGGTGATCACGCCCAGCTCTTCGAGCCGGCGCACGCGGCGCCAGGTGGGGGCGGCGGACAGGCCGATGGCTGTCGCCAAGTCGGCGTTCGACTGGCGGGCGTCGCGCTGCAGTGCGTCGAGGATGGCGACGTCGTAGCGGTCTAGCGTGGCCGGGCCGGCGGTCGGCCCCACGGTGGGGGGCGACCCGGTGTCGGCACTACTGGTTTTCCCGGAAATTGCGGGCTTTGGCAATCTTGATTCCAATCTGGCGTTAATTGAGCAAGATTGTTTCTCAAACTGTGCTGCCAAGGCAATCAAAAGAAAGCACCTGTCGCGGCCTTGCTTCTACACTTTGCGCATTCACCCCTCTTCGCCCAAGGCGCGCGGGCCACGAGCCTGACGCGCCTTCGCGCGCACCCCTCCTCACCGCTATCGCCGCCTCCCAAGGAGCACGCACGCCATGAACGCCCCGCTGTCCGACTCGATCCGCAAAGCGCTGGAATCGGTCACGCTCGACGACAAATATGCGTTGCCGACCGGCCACGCCTTCATGAGCGGTGTGCAGGCGCTGGTGCGCCTGCCGATGCTGCAGCGCACGCGCGACGCCCGCAACGGCCTGAACACCGCCGGCTTCATCAGCGGCTACCGTGGCTCGCCGCTCGGCACCTATGACCAGGCCCTGTGGGGTGCCAAGAAGCACCTGGCCGCCAACCACGTCGTGTTTCAGCCGGGCGTCAACGAAGAACTCGGCGCCACCGCGGTCTGGGGCACCCAGCAGCTCGACCTGTTCAAGGAGAAGGCCAAGTACGACGGTGTCTTCGGCATCTGGTATGGCAAGGGCCCGGGCGTCGACCGCTCGATCGACGTGTTCAAGCACGCCAACATGGCGGGCACCAGCAAGCACGGCGGCGTGATCGCGATCGCTGGCGACGACCATGTGTCCAAGAGCTCGACCGCGCCGCACCAGAGCGACCACGTCTTCAAGGCCTGCGGCTTCCCGACCTTCTTCCCGAGCAATGTGCAGGACATCCTCGACATGGGCCTGCACGCCTTCGCGATGAGCCGTTTCTCGGGCCTGTGGAGCGGCATGAAGACGATCCAGGAGGTCGTCGAATCGGGCTCCAGCGTCAGCGTCGACCCCGACCGCGTGAAGATCATCATGCCCGAGGACTTCCAGATGCCGCCGGGGGGCCTGCACATCCGCTGGCCCGATCCGCCGCTGGAGCAGGAAGCGCGGATGATGGACTACAAGTGGTACGCCGCGCTGGCCTATGTGCGTGCCAACAAGCTGAACTACAACGTCATCGAATCAGCGCGTGACCGCTTCGGCATCATCGCCAGCGGCAAGGCCTTCAACGACGCGCGCCAGGCGCTGAGCGACCTGGGCCTGGACGACGACACCTGCCGCGCGGTCGGCATCCGCCTGCACAAGGTCAACGTGGTGTGGCCGCTGGAAGCGACCATCACGCGCGACTTCGCGACCGGCCTGCAAGAGATCCTCGTCGTCGAGGAAAAGCGCCAGGTCATCGAGTACCAGATCAAGGAACAGCTCTACGGCTGGCGCTCGGACGTGCGGCCGAACGTGATCGGCAAGTTCCAGGAGCAAGAAGGCGACTTGTCCGGCGGCGAGTGGTCGATGCCGAACCCGAGCGAGAACTGGCTGCTGCGCGCCAAGGCCGACCTGACGCCGGCCATCATCGCGAAGGCCATCGCGAAGCGCCTGAAGAAGTTGGGTGTGCCGGCTGATGTGGCGGCGCGCATGGACGAGCGCATCGCCGTCATCACCGCGAAGGAACAGGCGCTGGCCGCGCTCGAAGTGAAGACCGGCGACCGCACGCCGTGGTTCTGCTCGGGCTGCCCGCACAACACCTCGACCCGCGTGCCCGAAGGCTCGCGCGCGGTGGCTGGCATCGGCTGCCACTACATGGTCAACTGGATGCCGGGCCGCCGCACCGAGACCTTCACGCAAATGGGCGGCGAGGGCGTGCCCTGGGTTGGCCAGGCGCCGTTCACCAACGAGCAGCACATCTTCTCGAACCTGGGCGACGGCACCTACTTCCACAGCGGCATCCTGGCGATCCGCCAGTCGATCGCCTCGGGTGTGAACATCACCTACAAGATCCTCTACAACGACGCGGTCGCGATGACCGGTGGCCAGCGCGTGGGCGAACGCCCCGAGGGCCACTCGGTGCTGCAGATCATGAACAGCGTGGTCAGCGAAGGCGTGGCCAAGCTGGTGATCGTGACCGACGAGCCGGGCAAGTACGACGGCGTGGCGCTGGCCCCCGGCGTCACCGTGCACCACCGCGACGAGCTGGACCAGATCCAGCGCGAGTTCCGCGAGCTGAAGGGCACCACCACGATCATCTACGACCAGACCTGCGCGACCGAAAAGCGCCGCCGCCGCAAGCGCGGCACGATGGCCGACGTCGAGAAGCGCGTGGTCATCAACGAGCTGGTCTGCGAAGGCTGCGGCGACTGCTCAGTGCAAAGCAACTGCGTCTCGGTCGAGCCGCTGGAGACCGAGTTCGGCCGCAAGCGCCAGATCAACCAGAACTCTTGCAACAAGGACTTCTCCTGCGTGAAGGGCTTCTGCCCGAGCTTTGTCACCGTCGAAGGCGGCGTGCTGAAGAAGCCGAAGAAGGGCAGCGGCCCGAATCTGGCCAGCCTGCCCGGCATCCCGGAGCCGACGCTGCCTGAATGTGAATCAGCCTGGGGCATCGTCGTCGCGGGCGTTGGCGGCACCGGCGTCATCACGATCGGCCAATTGCTCGGCATGGCCGCTCACCTGGAAGGCAAGGGCATCGTCACGCAAGACGCAGCGGGCCTGGCGCAAAAGGGCGGCGCGACCTGGAGCCACGTGCAGATCGCCGAGAGCCAAGGCGCGATCTACACGACCAAGGTCGACACTGCGAAGGCCGACCTGATCATCGGCTGCGATGCGATCGTCGCCGCGAGCAAGACGACGCTGAGCGTGATGCACCCGGAGCGCACCTTCGTCGCGCTGAACAACCACTCGACGCCGACGGCCAGTTTCGTCACCGACACCGAGTGGACGTTCCCGGCCGGCCAGTGCGAGCAGGCGATCTCGGCCGCGGTGGGCAAGGACCACTTCGCGACCTTCGACGGCGAAGAAGCCGCCACGCAGCTTTTGGGCGATTCGATCTACACCAACCCGCTGATGCTGGGCTTCGCCTGGCAGCACGGCCGCATTCCGCTGAGCCACGAGTCGCTGATGCGCGCGATGGAGCTCAACGGCGTGCAGATCGAGAAGAACAAGGACGCCTTCGAATGGGGCCGTCGCTGCGCGCACGACCTGGCCTCGGTCAAGGCGCTGTTCAAGGCCGCCGCGGTGATCCAGTTCGTCAAGCGGCCGTCGCTGGACGAAACCATCACCAAGCGCGTCGAGTTCCTGACCGGCTACCAGCACGACGCCTACGCGGCCGAGTACAAGGCCTTCGTCGACAAGGTGCGCGCGGCTGAAGCCAAGCTGGGTACGAGCACGCGCTTGTCCGAAGCCGTGGCTCGGTATCTGTTCAAGCTGATGGCCTACAAGGACGAGTACGAGGTCGCCCGTCTGCACACCGATGCGAGCTTCCTGGCCAAGGTCAACGCCCAGTTCGAAGGCGACTTCAAGCTGGTGCACCACCTGGCGCCGCCGCTGTTCGCGAAGAAGAACGACCAGGGCGAGCTGATCAAGAAGCCGTTCGGCCCGTGGATGCGCTCGGCCTTCGGCCTGCTGGCCAAGATGAAGGGCCTGCGCGGCACCACGTTCGACATCTTCGGCTACACCGAAGAGCGTCGTACCGAGCGGGCGCTGATCGGTGAATACCGCGCCGCGATCGATGAGCTGCTGGCGGGCCTGTCGAACGACAAGCTGGCGCTGGCGGTCGAGATCGCCAAGCTGCCGGAAGACATCCGCGGCTATGGCCACGTGAAGGAGCGCCACCTGAAGGCGGCGCGTGCCAAGTGGACCGAGCTGATGGCGCGTTGGCGCGCGCCGGCCAAGCAGGCAGCGGCCTGAGTCGTCACATCGATTTGAAACGACTGTTTCGACCTTCCTGAGAACGCCGTCGCCACCAAGCGACGGCGTTACGTCCTGAGGCCGTTTGGTGAGCCACCTCTACGGTGGCCTCCAGACAATCAGCCTGCAATCGCGGAAAAGCGGTTGTTTCAACAATGACTCAGGAATGGTTGTGATGAGAAAGATTGCTTTTGCGTTGGCCGCCGCGGCGGGCTGCCTGTTGTCCACTGCCGGCCACGCGGCGGGTTATGTCAGCGGCAACGTTGGCGCCGGCCATATCAACGTCGACTGCTCGGGCACGGACTCGTGCGAGAACTCGACGACGTCGTACAAACTGGTCGGCGGCTACGAGCTGACCAGCAACCTGTACGGCGAGCTCGGCTACATCGACTTCGGCAAGGCCAAGGCGTCGGCCGGGGGCGTCAAGTCGACCGCCCGCGCCAGCGGCGTGATGCTGGGCCTGGCCTACCAGGTGCCGTTCGGCGAGAACTGGTTCGGTAACGTTCGCCTCGGCGCCGTCAACATGGAAACCAAACTGCGCGCCTCGGCGCTGGGCACGAGCGTTTCGGACTCGGAAACGAACGTCAAGGCCTACGTCGGCCTGGGCTTCGGCTACTCGTTCAATCAGCACCTGAAGGTCGTCGGTGACGCCGACTTCAGCCGCGCCGAATACAACGACGACGAAGCCAGCGTGCGTTCGCTGTCGGTGGGTGTCCGCTACGACTTCTGACCTTCGCCGCTGAACCGCGGCAAGCCAAACGCCACCCGCGCCCCGGGTGGCGTTTTCTTTTACAGTCCCGCTCGATGTCCACCCGAACCCAAGACCTCGCCGGCGCCACGATGTCCGAACACGACGGCGTACGCTACCTGCACCTCGATTCACCGTGGGTGCAGGGCGCGATGCGCATGTCGCAGCCGCAGTCGCTGGAGCTCGAGTACATCCAGCGCATGATGGCCTGGATGCTGTGGCGGCCCGAAGCGGAAGTGGCCAAGGGCCACGCGGTGCAGCTGGGCCTGGGGGCAGGGTCGATCACACGTTTTTGCCACAAGGTGTTGCGCATGAAGACCACGGTGGTCGAGATCAACCCGACGGTGATCGGCGCCAACCGGCTCTGGTTTCGGCTGCCGCACGACGACGCACGCTTGACGGTGGTCGAAGACGACGCCGCGCGCTGGGTCGCCGATGCATCGAACGCCGGCTGCGCCCAGGTGCTGAACGTCGATCTGTACGACCACGATGCCGCCGCGCCGGTGCTCGACGACGAGGCGTTCTACGCCGATTGCCGCGACGTGCTGGACGCCGACGGCGGCCTGATGACCGTCAACCTGTTTGGCCGTGATGCCAGCTTCGAGCGCAGCGCGGCGCGCATCGCTGCGGTGTTCGGCCGCGACCAGGTCTGGAGCCTGCGGCCCACGCGCGAGGGCAACACGGTGATCGTCGCGGCGCGAGATGTAAAGGTGCCCGACCGCGACACGCTGACGGCGCGTGCCGCTAACATCGAAGAGCGCTATGGCCTGCAGGCCCGCAAATGGCTGCGGATGGTCCGGCCCTTGCCCGTTGAACCGATTTGAACCGAGCCCTGTCATGACCGCCTCGACCGACTCACCTGCTGGCACCACGCCCCGCCATGTGGTGCCGCCGAAGGGCCGGCTGGACATGCGGCAGCTGTTGAAGTGGCTGCGCGACGACGGCGTGCTCGCACCGCTGGAGGCTGACCTGCTGGCCAAGCGTTTCGGCCAGGCCGGCTCGAGCCTGCACCCGCTGTTGCGCCTGGGCGGCGCGGGGCTGAAGGATGTGCGCGACGGCAGCGCGCTCGACACCGAGATCCTGACCCGCTGGCTGGCCAAGCGCTTCGGCCTGCCGTTCCAGCGCATCGATCCGCTGCGTGTCGACGCCAGCAAGGTGGCCGACGTGATGTCGCTGGCCTACGCCGAAACGCGGCGCGCGCTGCCGCTGAACGTCGGCCTGCAAGAGATCACCGTCGCGACCTGCGAGCCTTTCGACGTGGCCTGGCTGCCCGACATCGAGGCCCACACCCGCCGCCCGATCAAGCTGGTGCTGGCCACGCCCGACGACGTGTCGCGCTACACGACCAGGGCGTCGTGCAGATCGTCGACTGGCTGTGGCAATACGCCTTCGAACAGCGCGCGAGTGACATCCACCTCGAACCTCGTCGTGACACCGGCGTGATCCGCTTCCGCATCGATGGTGTGCTGCACCTGGTGCACCAGGTGCCGGCGCCGGTGATGGCGGCGATGACCGCGCGCATCAAGCTGCTCGGCCGCATGGACGTGGTCGAGCGACGCCGCCCGCAAGACGGCCGCATCAAGACACGCCGGCCCGAGAACGTGCCCGGTGGCGGCAGCGAAGTCGAAATGCGGTTGTCGACGCTGCCCACCGCCTTTGGTGAAAAGGTCGTGATGCGGATCTTCGACCCCGGCACGGTCGACAAACCGTTCGAGTCGCTCGGCTTTTCGACCGACGAGGCGCGGCGTTGGAACGAGTTGATCGAGCACCCGCACGGCATCATCCTCGTCACCGGCCCGACCGGCTCGGGCAAGACGACCACGCTGTACTCGACGTTGAAGAAACTGGCGACCGAAGAGGTCAACGTCTGCACCGTCGAAGACCCGATCGAAATGGTCGAACCGGCGTTCAATCAGACGCAGGTGCAACCGGCGCTTGACCTCGGTTTTGCCGAAGGCCTGCGCGCGCTGATGCGGCAGGATCCGGACATCATCATGGTCGGCGAAATCCGCGACCTGGAAACCGCCGAGATGGCGATCCAGGCCTCGTTGACCGGCCACTTGGTGTTCTCGACCGTGCACACCAATGACGCGCCGGCCTCGATCACCCGCCTGATCGACCTGGGCGTGCCGGCCTACCTGATCACCGCCACGGTGATCGGCGTGCTGGCACAGCGGCTGACGCGCACGCTGTGCCCCAGCTGCAAGCAGCCGGACACGGCGATCTCGGTCGAGACCTTGCAATCGCTCGCCGCGCCGTGGCGCCTGGCCGGCGCCATCCGTCCGCACAAGGCGGTGGGCTGTCCGGTCTGTCGTGGCACCGGCTACCGCGGCCGCGCCGCGCTGTACGAATTGATGATGATGACCGAGCCGGCGCGCGCGGCCATCCATCCGCATTTAGACACCGCGCTCCTGCGCCGCCACGCCGTCAGCGAAGGCATGCAACCCTTGCGTGTCGCCGGCCTGGCCAAGGTCGCGCAGGGCGTGACCTCGCTGGAAGAAGTGCTGCGTTGCACCCCGCGTTGGGAATCTGAGACCCCCGCCTGAGAGGGTGTTCCGCACTGCATTGAAGGCTGCCTCACGCAGCCTGCGCCAGCTTGGCCGACGCGGCCCGCGCTGTGATCTTTCCTTACGTGTAATCCACAGCGACGCTGGCAGGGGGCCTCCCTAGAATCCGCCGCAACCCCCTGCTCCACTCTGCATTTCCGAGGAGACGGTCCGTGAAAGTGAAAAGCCAAAAGGACTTCTGGTCCGGGCTGATGTTCATCGTCGTCGGCGGCGCGTTCGCCATCGGTGCCTTGAATTACCGCTTCGGCAGTTCGGCCTTGCCCGGCCCTGGTTACTTCCCCTTCGGTCTCGGGCTGCTGCTGGCCATCCTCGGCGGCATGATCCTGTTCGAGGCGTTGACGATCGAGACCGAAGACGGCGAACTGATCGGCCCCTTTGCGTGGAAGCCGCTGGTGGTGATCATCGCTTCGGTCGTGGTCTTCGGCTTCGCGCTGCCGCGGCTGGGCATGGTGGTCTCGCTGCCGCTGCTGGTGCTGATGTCGGCCTATGCCAGCGACGAGCACACCTGGCTTGGCTCGATCATCAATGCGGTGATCCTGACCATCATGTCCTGGGCCGTTTTCGTGCTCGGGTTGAAGCTCACCATACCGATGTGGCCGGCCTTCCTGGGCGGCTGAGAACGAGGACACACCGAACATGGACCTGCTTCACAACCTCGGGATCGGTTTTCATACCGCGTTCACGCTCACCAACCTGCTCTACGCCTTCGGCGGTGCCGTGCTCGGCACGCTGATCGGCGTGTTGCCGGGCCTCGGGCCGGTCGCGACGATTGCGATGCTGCTGCCGTCGATCTACGCACTGGATGCGACACCCGCGCTGATCATGTTGGCCGGCATCTACTACGGCGCACAGTACGGCGGCTCGACGACCGCGATCCTGATCAACGTGCCGGGCGAATCCAGCTCGGTCGTGACCGCGATCGACGGCTACCAGATGGCCCGCCAGGGCCGCGCCGGCTCGGCCCTGGCCGCCGCGGGCCTGGGCTCGTTTTTCGCCGGCTGCGTCGGCACGGTGATCATCGCCGCCTTCGCACCGCCGCTGACCGAGCTGGCCTTCAAGTTCGGCCCGTGGGAGTACTTCTCGCTGATGACGCTGGGCCTGATCGGCGCGGTGGTGCTGGCTTCGGGCTCCCTGGTCAAGGCGATCGCGATGATCATCCTCGGCGTCCTGCTGGGCCAGATCAACACCGACGTGATGGACGGCGTGCCGCGCTACAGCTTCGACATCGCCGAGTTGAGCGACGGCATCGGCTTCGTCACCATCGCGATGGGCGTCTTCGGCTTCGGCGAAATCATTGCCAACCTCGGCATGCCGGCCGAGCACCGCGAGGTCTTCACCAAGGACGTGAAAGGCCTGTGGCCAACCAAGCAAGACTTCAAGGACGCCTGGCCCGCGGTGCTGCGCGGCACCACCTTGGGTTCGCTGCTGGGCGTGCTGCCTGGCGGCGGCGCGTTGCTGGCCTCGTTCGCCGCCTACACGGTCGAGAAGAAGATCAAGGGCCGTCCGGGCGAGGTGCCTTTCGGCAAGGGCAACATCCGCGGCGTCGCGGGCCCCGAGTCGGCCAACAACGCCGGCGCGCAGACCAGCTTCATCCCGATGTTGACGCTGGGCATCCCACCCAACGCGGTGATGGCGCTGATGGTCGGCGCGATGACGATCAAGGGCATCCAGCCCGGCCCCCAGGTGATGACGACCAACCCGGAACTCTTCTGGGGCCTGATCGCGTCGATGTGGATCGGCAACCTGATGCTGGTGGTGTTGAACCTGCCGTTGATCGGCATCTGGATCAAGCTGCTGACGGTGCCCTACCGCCACCTCTTCCCGGCCATCCTGGTGTTCTGCTGCATCGGCCTGTTCACGCTCAACAACAACAACTTCGATGTCTACGTCGCGGCGGGTTTTGGCCTGATCGGCTACCTGTTCTACAAGCTCGGCTGCGAGCCCGCGCCGCTGCTGTTGGGCTTCATCCTCGGGCCGATGATGGAAGAGAACCTTCGGCGTGCGCTGCGGATCGGGCGAGGCGACTGGTCCATGTTCCTCACCCGCCCCTTGTCTGCCGGGCTGCTGCTCGCTGCCTTGGCGCTGCTCGTGGTGGTGATGTTGCCGTCGATCAAGAACAAGCGTGAAGAAGCATTCCAAGATGCTGATTGATGGAGCCCCCACGCCCCCTTCCGGGGGCTGCCCCCCGAGGGGGCTCGCGCAGCGGACCGGCAAAGCCGGATCCGCGCACGCCACTTGAAGGCGGGCGGCGCTGCGCGCGCCCGCGGGGGCCGGTCGGATCCGCGCGACCACGTTGGCTAAGGGCCCGCTTCCGCGGGCCTTTCTCGTTCCACCGTCTTTGACGCGACACTAGGTCCGTGACCACCGACCCCGCTTCCGAAGCCACGTCGGCCGCAGCCGACCCCGCGCACTCGACCTCGGCGCTGGCCCCGTTCTCGACGCCGCTGTTCCGCATGCTGTGGCTGGCCTGGCTGGCGGCCAACATCACGATGTGGATGAACGACGTGGCGGCGGCCTGGCTGATGACCACGTTGACGACCAGCCCGGTGCTGGTGGCGCTGGTGCAGACGGCGTCGACGCTGCCGGTCTTCTTGCTCGGCCTGCCCAGCGGCGCGCTGGCCGACATCCTGGACCGGCGGCGCTACTTTGCCGCCACGCAGCTGTGGGTGTCGCTGAACGCGGTGGTGCTGGCGATCATGTCGCTGACCGATTCGTTGACCGCGCCGCTGCTGATCGCGTTGACCTTCACCAACGGCATTGGCCTGGCGATGCGCTGGCCGGTGTTCGCGGCCATCGTGCCCGAGATCGTGCCGCGCCACCACATGCCGCAGGCGCTGGCACTCAACGGTGTGGCGATGAACCTGTCGCGCATCGTTGGGCCGGTGGTGGCCGGCGCCATCCTCGCGGCCACGTCGAGCGCCTGGGTCTTTGTGCTGAACGCGCTGCTTGCCTTCGGTGCCTTCATCCTGATCCTGCGTTGGAAATCGCAGCACAAGGAAAGCGCACTGCCTGGCGAGCGTTTCGTCGGCGCCATGCGCGTCGGCTGGCAGCACGTGATGCAGTCGCCGCGGATGCGGGCCGTTCTGCTGCGCATCTTCCTGTTCTTCCTGCAGTCGACCGCACTGATGGCGCTGCTGCCGTTGATCGCCAAGAGCCTGCACGGCGGCGGCCCCGGCAGCTTCACGGTGATGCTGGCCTGCCTGGGGGCGGGGGCGGTCACCGCGGCGCTGCTGTTCCCCCGGTGGCGCCAGCGATTCGACCGCGACCAGTTCGTCCGCTATGGCACGCTGGTGCATGCCGCGATGTCGCTCGCCGTGGTCTTCTCGCCGCAGGTCTGGCTCGCACTGCCGGCAATGGTGATCGCCGGCATGGCCTGGATCTCGACCGCCAACTCGCTGACGATCTCGGCCCAGCTCGCGCTGCCGAACTGGGTCCGGGCGCGCGGCATGTCGATCTACCAGATGGCGCTGATGGGCGGCTCGGCGGCGGGCTCGCTGTTGTGGGGCCAGGTAGCGGGCTTGTCCAATGTGCGCACCGCGGTGATCGCCGCGGCGGTGTTCGGCCCGCTGGCGCTGCTGGCCACGCGCCGCGTGTCGGTCGAAGGCGGCGGCGACGAAGACCTGACACCGGCCCTGCCGGCCAGCGTGCCCGAGGTGGCCATCCACGTGGCACCCGACGACGGGCCGGTGATGGTCTCGGTCGAGTACCAGATCGACCCGGCACGTGCCGAAGACTTTGCGCGGGTAATGCAGGTGACGCGCCGCGCCCGTTTGCGCCAAGGTGCGCTGACCTGGGCGCTGCTGCGCGACACCTCGGTGCCCGGCCGTTATGTCGAGTATTTCGTCGACGAGAACTGGATCGAGCACCAGCGTCGGCTGGAGCGATTCACCGCCTCTGACATCGGCCTGCGTGAGCAGCGCCTGGCCTTCCACCTCGGCGAGGCACCGCCCAAGGTCAAGCGCTACGTCGCAGAGCGCCTGGTGAGTTGAAAGGTCACTGAGCCAGGATTGCCCCTGCGGCAAGCCGGCCATCACCCATTGGAAAGGGTCGGCCCGGCGTCTGGTGGCAGACTCTGACGCTTGCCCTCCACCGGCCACGCTGCACCACAAGGCCCGCCGTCATGAGACACGACTTCCACTGGTCGACCGGCTACGCGTCCACCCGCTCGCCGGTCTTCGCGCGCAACATCGTGGCCACCTCGCACCCGCTGGCCGCGCAGGCCGGCTTGCGCATGCTGGCGGCCGGCGGCAACGCGGTCGACGCGGCGGTGGCCACGGCGGCGGTGATGACGCTGGTCGAGCCTTGCAGCAATGGCCTCGGCTCCGATGCGTTTGCGATCGTCTGGGATGGCCAGCGTCTGCAAGGCTTGAATGCCTCAGGCCATTCGCCCGCGGCGTGGACGCCAGAGTACTTCCGCCAGAAGGGCGCTGCAGGCCAGAAGACGCCGCCGGCGCGCGGTTGGGATGCGGTCACGGTGCCGGGCGCCGTGTCGGCCTGGGCCGCCTTGTCCGAGCGTTTCGGCAAGCTGCCGTTTGCCAACCTGCTGGCGCCCGCGATCGAAATCGCCGAGCGCGGCTACGCGGTGCCGGTGATCGTGCAGCAGAAGTGGACGTTGGCGTCGCGTGTGCACGAGCTGGTCAGTCAGCCCGGCTTTGCCGAAACCTTTTTGCCGCGCGGCCGCGCGCCCGAAGTGGGCGAGCTGTTTCGCCTGCCCGCCGCGGCGCGCGCGCTGCGGCTGATCGCCGAATCGAAGGCCGAGGCCTTTTACCGCGGCGAGATCGCCGCCGCGATTGCGCGCCAGGCCAGGGAGCAGGGCGGCGCGATGAGCGAGGCCGACCTGGCCGACTACCGCCCCGAGTGGGTCGACACGATCGAGGTCGACTACCGCCATGGCTGCCGGTTGCACGAGATCCCGCCGAACGGGCAGGGCATTGCAGCGCTGATTGCGCTTGGCATCCTGCGTCATTTCGACATTGGCGGCCTCGACCCCGATGGCGTCGAGAGCCAGCACCTGCAGATCGAGGCGATGAAGCTCGCTTTTGCCGACACCTACCGTTATGTCAGTGACCCGGCCAGCATGGGGCTGCGACCTGAGGACCTGCTCGACGACACCTACCTGGCCGAGCGCGCCCGCCTGGTCGACCCGAAGCGGGCGCAAGATTTCAAGGCCGGCAACCCGGTCAAGGGTGGCACCATCTACCTCACCGCGGCCGACGAGCGCGGCATGATGGTCAGCTTCATCCAGAGCAACTACATGGGCTTCGGCTCCGGGGTCGTGGTGCCCCAGTACGGCATCAGCCTGCAGAACCGCGGCCATGGCTTCACGCTCGACGAGCGGCACCCTAACGTCGTCGGTCCCCGCAAGCGCCCGTTCCACACCATCATCCCGGCCTTCCTGATGCGCGACGGCGAGCCGCAGATGAGCTTCGGCGTGATGGGCGGCAACATGCAGCCGCAAGGTCACTTGCAGACGCTGGTGCGCATGCTCGACTACCACCAGAGCCCGCAAGCAGCCTGCGATGCGCCGCGTTGGCGCTTCAACCAGGGTCTGTCACTCAACGTGGAGCGGTCGATGCGGGCGGATACGCTGGCCGGGCTGCGAGCGCTGGGCCACCAGTTCGAGGGGCTGGACGACAGCTACATGGACTTCGGTGCCGGTCAGTTCATCTGGCGCCAGGGTGACCCATCAGTCGAAGGTTATGTGGCGGCGAGCGATGCACGGCGGGATGGTGCGGCGGTGGGGTTCTGACGGGTGATGGGCATGAGGGTTGTTCGTCGCGACGGTGGGCGTGGGCCGGTGAGCGGTGCCCGCAGGGGTTCATTGAGAAATCACCCCTGCGGGCACCGCTCACCGGCTGGGCTGCGTTGGAGCGGCGCGAAGGCGCGCGTGAGTTCGTCGTCCGTGAACAGCGCTATAGAAGACCTTCTTTGACCATGCGAGTTCAAGACCTTCGCCCCGGCTGGCGGACCGACTTTCTGCTGCACCGCGTGGGCGGCGAGATCATCGAGCGTGATGACTGCATCGTCGTGCGCACGCCCGGCAACGAAGGCTTCTACTGGGGCAACTGCCTGATGATCGCCGAGACGCCGGCCGATGGCGACTTGGCGCATTGGCTGCGCCGCTTCGACGAAGAGGTGGCCGCCGGCCGACCCGGCGTGCGCCATGTCGCGATCGGCGTGAGCAGTGTGCCGCCGCCCGAAGGCGCGTTGCCGGCGTGGCGTGAGGCCGGCTTCGAGATGGTCGAGACGGCCACGATGCGGCTGATGCCGGGGCAGTTGCGGGCGCTGCCCGAGGCCGATGTGGATCCGCAGCCGCGGCTGCGCCCGATCGATTTCAGCCGCGACATCCCCTTGTTCGTCGACCTGCAGTCGGTCGATCCGCAAGGCCACGAGCCCGAGGGCTACCGCCGCTTCCGCGAAGCGCAGATGCGCCGCTTTGCGCAGCTGTATGCGATGGAGCTGGGCGACTGGTTTGGTTTGTGGCACGGCGACACCCTGGTGGCCGATTGCGGGCTGCTGCGTGATGGGGCGTTAGGTCGATTCCAGAACGTGCTGGTGCACCCGGCCTGGCGGCGGCGCGGTTTGTGTCGTGCACTGGTGCATGCCGTGTGCCGCTGGGGTTTCGAGCGCTGGGGTATGACCGAGCTGCTGATGTGCGCCGACCCGGAAGACGTGGCGATCGACATCTACGAGTCGCTCGGCTTCGAGCGCTTCGACCGCGAGTGGGGCCTGCAGCGCAATCCGCCCGAAGACGAGGCGGCACGGCGTTCGCTGCGCTTGGGCCTGGACGCGGCCGACGCATGACCGCTGCTGCCAGCGCTGCTGTTGCACCGCCTTCTTCCGCCCCACGCCGCTGGCCCGGGCTGGCGCTCGCGTTGTGCGGCTCGATCGCTTTTTCCGGCAAGGCGGTGATCGTCAAGTTGGCGTACCGCCACGGCGTCGACCCGGTCACGCTGATCATGTACCGCATGCTGTTCGCGCTGCCGCTGTTCGCATTGCTGGCCTGGTGGGCCGGCCGCGGCAAGCCGAGGCTGACGCGGCGCGAAATGCTGGCGCTGGTCGGCCTGGGCTTCTCTGGCTATTACCTTGCGAGCCTGCTCGACTTCATGGGCCTCGCCCTCATCAGCGCCAGCCTGGAGCGGCTGATCCTCTACCTCAACCCGACGATCGTGCTGGCCCTGTCGGCGCTGTTCCTCGGCAAGAAGGTCAACGGTCGGCAGGTGCTGGCGCTCGCGTTCAGCTACGCCGGTGTCGTGCTGGTCTTCGGCCAGGAGCTGAAGCTCGAAGGCCAGAGCGTCGCCGCCGGCACGCTGCTGGTGTTCGGCAGTGCGGTGAGCTACGCCATTTACCTGGTGCTGAGCGGCGAGTGGGTGCAGCGCCTGGGTGCAATGCGACTGGCCGGCTGGGCGGGCTGCATGGCCTGCATGTTCTGCATTGCCCACTTCCTGATCGTCAACCCGTGGGCATCGGCGCGGGTGGCGGAGCCGGTGCTGTGGCTGTCGGTGCTCAACGCGACGGCGTGCACCGTTGCGCCGGTGTGGATGGTGATGATGGCGATCGCGCGCATCGGGCCCAGCCTGACTTCGCAGGCCGGCATGATCGGCCCGATGAGCACGATCACGATGGGTGTGGTGTTCCTCAACGAACCATTCACGCCTTTGCTGGTGGCCGGTACCGCGTTGGTGTTGACAGGCGTGTGGCTGCTGGCGCGATCCCGATGAGGAGTTTCAAATGCTGATTTCTGGCGCTTGCCATTGCGGCAACATTTCGTTCCAGCTGAACTGGTCGCCCGAGCCGGTCGAGATCCCGGCGCGGGCTTGCGGCTGCACCTTCTGCGTCAAGCACGGCGGTGTCTGGACCTCGTGCCCCACCGGCTTGCTGAAGGTCCACGTGCAAGACGGCGCGCATGTGTCGGCCTACACCTTTGGCACCAAGACAGCCGACTTCCACACCTGCACGCGCTGCGGCGTCGTCCCGGTGGTCAGCTGCCGGCTTGACGATCGCCTCTACGCGGTTGTCAACGTCAACACTTTCGAGGGCGTACCGCCCGAGCTGCTGAAGCGCTCGCCGGCCAGCTTTGACGGCGAAGACGAAGCGACGCGTTTGGCACGACGCCGGCGCGGCTGGATCGCCGATGTCGAATTCACCGAGGCTTGACACGATGCTGAGCACTTTCATCACGATCTGGCTGCTGCACGTGACCGCACTGATCACACCGGGCGCCAACGTGCTGCTGGTGTCGCAGCTGTCGGCCAGTGGGCAGCCGCGTGCGGCGATGCGTGCGGCGCTCGGCGTGGCGGCCGGCGCGGCCATCTGGGCGACGGCCGCGGTGCTGGGAGTCAACGCGGTGTTCGTCGCCTTCCCAACGGTGCGGTTGGTGCTGCAGATCGCTGGCGCGCTGTACGTGCTGTACATCGCGTCGCGGCTGTGGCGGGCGCAAGCGGCGCCCTCGAGTGAACCACGCGACCTGCCGGCCTGGCGCGCGTTTCGCCTCGGGCTGCTGACCAACCTGTCCAACCCCAAGTCGGCGCTGTTCTTCGGCAGCGTGTTCTCCGCCGCGTTGCCGGCGCAACCGAGCGCCGCGGTGTTGGCCGCTTCGGTGGCCCTGGTGGTGGGCAATGCTTTGGTCTGGCACCTGGGGCTGGCCTATGCCTTCTCGCGACAGCGCGTGCGGGCCGGCTATGCGGCGCAACGCGGCATCGTCGGCCGGCTGGCCGGCGCCGCGCTGGGGGCCTTGGGTGTGGGCCTGCTGTGGTCGACGCTGCGTGAGGCGAGGCGTTGATGACATCTCGCCAGTCCATCGGCCTGGTCTCGCTGGTCGTGCGCGACTACGACGAGGCGATTGCCTTCTATGTCGGCGTGCTGGGCTTCAGCCTGGTCGAAGACAGTTTCGTGCCCGAGCAGAACAAACGCTGGGTCGTGGTCGCACCACCCGGCGCGCGTGAAACCCGGCTGCTGCTGGCCAAGGCGAGCAACGACGAACAGGCTTCGCGCATCGGCAACCAGACCGGTGGCCGCGTGTTCCTGTTTCTCTACACCGATGACCTGTGGCGCGACCACGCGGCCTACAGTGCCAAGGGCGTGGTTTTCGTGCGGCCCCCGACAGAAGCGCCCTACGGCACCGTCGCGGTGTTCGAGGATGTGTACGGCAACCAGTGGGATCTGCTGCAGCCGCGTGAAGCGGCTATGGCAGGCAACGACAACAAGGAGCAGTGATGGACCTCGGGCTGAAGGGCAAATGGGCGTTGGTCTGCGCGGCCAGCAAGGGCCTGGGCAAGGGCTGCGCGAAGGCGCTGGTGAGCGAAGGCGTCAACGTGGTGATCACGGCGCGTGGCCTCGAGGCGTTGCACGAAACCGCCGCCGAGTTGCGCAAGCTGAACCCGAACGTCGTCGTGCGGCCGGTGGCCGGCGACATCACCACCGAAGAGGGCCGCGCCTCGGCGTTGGCCGCAGCGCCGCAGGTCGACATCCTGGTCAACAACGCTGGCGGTCCACCGCCGGGTGACTTCCGTGAATGGGAGCGCGAGCAGTGGATTGCCGCGCTCGACGCCAACATGCTGACGCCGATCGCGCTGATCAAGGCGACTGTCGATGCGATGGCGCAGCGCGGCTTCGGCCGCGTCGTCAACATCACCTCGGCCGCGGTGAAGGCGCCGATCGACACGCTGGGCCTGTCCAACGGCGCGCGCAGCGGCTTGACGGGTTTCGTCGCCGGTCTCGCGCGCCAGCCACGCCTGGCCGGCCGCAACGTGACGATCAACAACCTGCTGCCCGGCCCGTTCGACACCGACCGCCTGCGCAAGACGGTGCAGGCCTCGGCCTCCGCCCAAGGCCGGCCGGCCGAATCGGTGTGGGACCAGCGGCGGCTCGGCGTGCCCGCGCAGCGCTACGGCACGGCCGACGAATTCGGCGCGGCCTGTGCGTTTCTCTGCAGCGCGCACGCCGGCTTCATCACCGGGCAAAACTGGTTGCTCGACGGTGGGCTGTACCCCGGCACCTACTGACCCGGGTCAGCGGCAGGGCGGCGAACGAGCCGCCAGGCCCAGACACTCATGCCGGCTGGGATCAGCGTCGCGAGGATGAAGTCGGGCTCGCTCAGCAGTCGCGGCCCTTCGAGCACCAGCCGCGCCGCATGCGCGACCACCAGCAGCGCGAACACCGCCCCCGTCGTGATCACATAGGCTCGCATGGCTTGCTCCTCGCCCAATCTGTTGCGGTGATTGTGCGCTGGCGGTTGCGCGGTCAGCGATCGGCAGCGTAGGGCGGGTAGGCGTAGTACTTGGGCGTGCCTTCGAGGCGCACATGCAACCAGGCCACGCCGCCGCCGGCGGTGCTGATCCACATCGGCGCGTCGGACAACTGCGCCAAAGCGGTGGTCGCGACGCACTGCCACAGCGCATGCAACTGCAGCTCGGGCGCGCTGCGGACGAATGCAGCGATGTGCGGATAAGCACAGCCCGCATCGAGCTGCCGCGGCACCACCAGCGTGGCCGTGCGGCCCAGGTTCGCCACGGGCAACACCAGCGGTGCCACGCCAGATGCCTTGGCAAAGTGCTCTGCAAACACCTGCGGCTCGGGCGTCACCTGCAGGTACGGGTCGTTCACCAGCACGAACTCGAACGGCCGATCGACGGTGCGCCGTGTGGTCGGTGGCGTTTCCCAGCGGAACGATGGGAACTCGGCGTTGGCAAGCAGGCGGCTCAGGTACTGCCTGAACGCCGTGTCGCCGGCCAGCAGCTCGAGCGCGCGGCGGTAGCTCAGCGGCTGATCGTCCAGGCTCAGTGCATACCGGCTGGTGCGGCCTGGAGCGATCTCGTCACGGCGATGGGAAAAACGATGCATGTGGGCTGACGAGGTGATTGAAGCAGCGCCCTCAATGTAATAAAGCTGGCGCTCGGTGCGCGTGCCTGTGTCGGGAACGGCAATTGCTGCTCGCTCAAGGATTGAGGGTTTGCTGCCGCTGTTGATTCTGAGGCCGTGCGGCAAGCGACCCTGACCCAGGGAGTCGGCCGCCGTGAACCGTCGGCCGTGACAACGCATACCAACCGGCGCAAAACATGCGGCAATCAGCGAGATCGTCCTGCGGTCGCCTCTGCTGTTTTCTGCTGGTGGCCTGGCTGGCGGCCACCACCGCTGCGCGTGCGGAAATTGCATGGACCGGGCGCGCCGATCCGGTCTTTCGGCAGGTCGTGGCGAGCACGCTCTCGTTCGTGACGCTGGGCCAGGATGCCAATGGCTTCATCTGGCTCGGCACGCAAAGTGGCCTGCTTCGCTGGGACGGCTACAAGCTGCGCAGCTACCTGAGCGATGTCTCGGTCCTGGGCTCGCTCCCCGACAGCTTCATCCAGTCGCTGTACACCGATCAGGCCGGCCGCTTCTGGGTTGGCACCAGCGCCGGCGGGCTGGTCCGTTATGACGCGGCACAAGACCGTTTCGTCTCGCCGCTGGCGCAGGGCGCGGCGCTGTCGCGCCACAGTGTCTTTGCCGTGGCGGAAGATGGACCGCAGAGCCTGTGGGTCGCCACCGGTGGTGGCCTGGACCATCTCGACACGCGGACCGGAGTCGTGCAGCCGCACGCGAGTCTCGCAGGGCCGCAGGGGTTGCCCGACCGCCCGGCGCATGCCGTCGCCGTCGATGCCACCGGGGTGCTGTGGGTGGGCACCGACCGCGGCTTGTACCGGCGCGCGTCAGAGAAAGGCCGCTTCGAGCCGGTCGCCTTGGCCACCGCCGAGAGCGCGCCACCGGATGTTCGCAAGCTGCTCTTAGACAGCGACGGTCGGCTGTGGGTGGGCACCCGATCGTCCGGCATCTTCGTCGTCGAGAAAGACGCCGTCGCAGCCGTGGCGCTGCGCGAGCGCGTCAAGGGGCCTTTGGACCACGACACCGATGTCGTGTTCGGGCTGATCCAGGCGGGGCCCGACGAGGTCTGGATCGGCACCGAAAGCGGCGGCATCCTGCGGGTCGACATCCGCCAGTGGACTGCACGGCGAGAGAAGCACATCGAAGGCGTCACATCGAGCCTGCGCGACAACGACATCTACGCGTTGCTGCGCGACCGCCGCGGGATGGTGTGGGTGGGCTCGGACAGCGCCTTCAGCGTGCACGATCCGCGGCAAGACGCGGTGATGAACTGGATGCCGAGCGGCCGGGGCGGCATCAGCCACATGAATGTGCCCTGCGTGCTGGCACTGCCCGACGGACGGGTGTGGCTGGCCACCGGCGATGGCGGGGTGGACATCGTCGATCCGATGAAAGGCAAGGTCGGGCGGCTGTCGCCTGATGCGCAAGCGCCGCGCACGGCCTTGCCGCCTGGGCGGGTGCTGTCCATGTCGCAGGCACCCTCGGGCGAGATCTACCTCGGAACCCAGCATGGCCTGTATCGCGTCGACGCGTCGGGCGCTGAGGTGCGCCGCGTCGACGTGGCCGGCCGCTCTGCAGTGCAGGCGGTCTGGGCGATGGCGTGGCAAGAAGGTCGCTTGTGGATCGGTGGTGCCGATGGCCTGTGGGCGACGCAGCCGCAGCCCAACACGATGACGCTGACGCTGACGCCGGTGCTTCGCGAAGACGGCAATCGGCTGCCCGACCACCGCATCAGCACCCTTCTTCCCGGGCCCGACGGGACGATGTGGGTGGGCACCCGATCAGGGCTCGCGCGCTTGCAGCCGCGCGACATGTCGGTGTCGCGTTTGCCGCCAGAGCAGGTCGGCCGCATCGGCATCCCGGGCGGCTTCATTTCTTCGCTGGTCTATGACCGCCAAGGCCGGCTGTGGATCGGCGCGTTCGGCGCCGGGGTCCGGGTGGTGAGCTGGGCATCCGACAACGCCGAGCCCGACATCCGCCGCATCACGGCCGCCGAGGGCCTGCCGCACAACGGCGTCAACATGGTGTTGATCGACCAGACGGGCGTGGCGTGGGTCAGCACGGACAAGGGCCTGGCCCGGATCGACGCGCAGACGCTGCAGGCGCATGCGATTGGTGTCGAGCAAGGCCTCGGCATCCAGATGTACTGGACCGGCTCCGGCGCCATGACGGCCGATGGCGCCGTGCTCTTCGGCGGCATGGGCGGCCTGGCGATCGTGGACCCGTCGCGTCCGATGACCGAGTCTTCGTACGTGGCGCCGGTCGTCGTCACGGAACTGCGGGTCGGCGATGAGCGGCCGGTGATGAGCTACCCGATGGACCACGCGCCGAGGCAGCCGTTGCCGATCAGCCCTGCGCGGCGCAGCGTTCTGGTGGAGTTTGCGGCGCTCGATTTCGCGGCACCTGAGCGCAACCGCTACGAGCACCGCTTGCGTGGCATCGACGACGAGTGGCGCTCAATCGATGCGAGCCGGCGCGTCGCGATGTACACCAACCTGCCAGTCGGACGGCACACGCTGGAGCTTCGCGCGGCCGGGCCGTCGGGCCCATGGTCGCCGACTTTGCAGATACCGTTGGATGTCGAACCTGCCTGGCACGAGACCGCATGGTTCAAGGGTGCGCTGGCCGTGATCGTCTGCGCCACCTTGGTCGCGCTCGTTCATACCAGGACGATGTACCTGCGGCGCCGTCAGCTGGTCTTGCGGGCACTGGTCGACGAGCGCACGCAGCAACTGCTCGAGAGCCAGCGGCAACTCGAAAAGATCGCTTACTTTGATGGCCTGACAGGGCTGGCCAACCGCCGGCTGTTCAACGATGAACTGCGCAGGCTGCTGGCCCAATCGCAGCGCACCGGCACGGGGTTCGGTCTGCTGCTGATCGACCTCGACCATTTCAAGCAGGTCAACGACACGCAAGGCCACGACGCGGGCGATGCCTTGCTGGTGGCCGTGGCGCTGCGCTTGCAGGCGGCGGTTCGAGAGACCGATCGCGTGGCTCGTTTGGGAGGCGACGAGTTTGCTGTGCTGTTGCACGACCTGGACGACGATGCCGACGTGGCCGTTGTTTGCGAGCGTATCTTTGCCGCTTTTGCCCAGCCCGTCGAACACAATGCCCAGCGCCTGAAGCCCCAAGGCAGCATCGGCGCCGCCCTGTGCCCCCGCCATGGCCAAGCGCCGGAAGCCTTGTACAAGGCCGCCGACATGGCGCTCTATGCGGCCAAGCGCGCGGGGCGCAATCGCTGGCAGATGTACGCTGGGACCAAGATCGACATGCCAGCGCAGACAGCGTCGCTGTGATTTTTGCGATTGTCGATTTCGCGCCGACCCGATCGTCGTGAGAATAGGCGCCGCAGTGTGCGGCCCGTCACTCCCCCACCGAAAGGATTCACCATGGCCACCGGCACCGTTCGTCTTCACCGCGTCCTCCGCTCCAAGCCCGAGCGCGTCTACCGTGCGTTCCTGGATGCGGGCGCGATGGCCAAATGGCTGCCGCCCTATGGCTTCACCTGCACGGTTCACCACATGGACGCCCGCGTCGGTGGGACCTACAAGATGTCGTTCGCAAACTTCTCGAGCGGGAACAGCCATGCGTTTGGCGGCGAATACCGCGAGCTGGTGCCGAACCAGCGGATCCAGTACACCGACGCCTTCGACGACCCCAACCTGCCCGGCGAAATGCGCACCACCATTGACCTGCGGCAGGTCGCGTGCGGCACCGAGCTGACCATCGTCCAAGAGGGGCTGCCGGCAGCCATCCCGGTCGAGATGTGCTACCTGGGCTGGCAGGAATCCCTGGAGCAACTGGCCAAGCTCGTCGAGCCGGAAATCCCGGGATGACCGAGGCGATCACGGACTTCGTGGGCCCTGGCTCGCGGCAGCGGGCGACGACGACGGCATGACGAGCGGGAACCTGATCGCGATCGCTGTAGCGCTGGTTCTCGCAGGCCCGGTGCTGCTGGGCCTCGCCGGATGGGCTCGCACAAGAGATGAGACCAGCGCCCGTCCGCGCTCCGCCGCGACTTCAGGCTGGAGGCTGACGCTGGTGTCGGCGCTGGTCTACACGCTCGCCTTCAACCTGACCTTCTTCATTCAGGAGCTGTTCCTGGTGCTGCCCAAGGCGCTCACGCCCGGGCTGCGGCCGACCCTCTTCCACAACAACCACATCTGGGAGGGTGACCATCCGCTGGCCGGGCTGTTCCAGGGAGCTGGGGTCTTGGCGACCCTGCTGTCCGCTGTCATCTGCGCACTGCTCTTGAGGCGCTACCGTGGCAGCTTGACCAGCGTTCGCCTGTTTCTTTTCTGGATGGTCTACAGCGGGTTGTTCATGGCGCTTCCGCAGTTCGTCATCGGTGCCATAAGCCCACAAAGCGACGTCGGCATGGCCATGGGCTATCTCGGCCTGGGCGCCCCGGTCAAGACATCAATGGCCCTGGCGGCGCTCGCGGCCATCCCGCTGATCGCGCTTCGAATGACGCGTTCTCTGCTCGAACTGGCCGAAGAGGGCGACCCCATGGACACGGCCAAGGAGCGATGCCTCTTCGTCGTCAGGGTCGCATCGCTGCCGGCGCTGCTCGCCATGCCCATGATCATCGCGTTCCGCATTCCACGCGAGTGGATCGAGGTGGCCGCGGTGCCGGCCGTGGTCACCGTCATCGGCGTGTCGTGGATCCAGGCCGGTGCCGCGTGGCGTCTAGGTGCGGTGGAGACTGGCCGCGCCGCGGTTGTGAGATCGATCGCCTGGCCGCTCGGGGCCGTCTCGTGTCTGTTGCTGATTTTCCAGCTGCTGCTGAGGCCAGGCGTTCGCTTCTATTGACCGATCACAGGTCGACGTTGCTTGAGTTCCAGCCGGGGCGCATCAACCGTTCAAACCGCGTTCAAGCGCCGCATGTCCTCGACCGCTTCGGGCGACAGCCACAGCACGGTGTTCAGGTAGCTCTCGATGCGTGAGACGATCGATTCGCGAGGGCCGTTGCGCCAGGTGTCCGAGCCGTAGAAGGCGCCTTGCTGGGCCTCGAGGTCGGCCAGGTCAGCGTAGGCGCGGACCAGATAATAGGTGTCGGGCTCGTGGGCCGAGGGGCCGTGGGCGACGACGTCCATCGCGCCGCGCAGCATCGGCATCACGGTGGTCAGCACTGCGTCATGGAAGGCGGCGGCTTCACCGGCCTTGAGCTTGTAGGAGCGGATTTCGATCAGGCGTTTCATGGATGACTTCAGCGTTCAAAACGACGAGCCCGGCGTCTGCAAGAAAGCCAACTCTTCGGGCGTGCTGCTACGGCCGAGGATGGCGTTGCGGTGCGGGAAGCGGCCAAAGCGGCGGATGATTTCGCGGTGCTTTTCGGCGTAGTCGACAAAGCCCTCGAAGGTCCCACGCTCGGCCGGGCTGGCCTCGTCGCGCAGGCCCTGTATCAGCAAGACGCAGCGGTCCTGGTGGTCGAGCGACTCCGAGTGTTCCAGCGGCATGTAGGCGAACTGGCGCTGAATCGGCAGCAGGCCGGCGAAGGCGTTCTTCTGCAGCCCCTCCAGACACCAGGCGCGGGCCAGCGGGTCCAGCGCGAAGGAGCCGGGTGTGCCGCGCGCGGTGTTGCGGGTGAACTGGTCGCACAACAGGATCAGCGCCAGCCGGCCTTCGGGCGTGGCGTCCCAGCCGTCGAGCCCGCCGGCGCCCGCCTGGGCGATCAGCGGGCCGAAGCGTGCGCGCATCTCGGCATCGACCGCAGGCTGCTTGGACCACCACAGCCGCGCACGGTCCGGGCTGGTGGCCGCGCGTTCGGGCTGCTCGCCGAACCAGAAGGCCAGCACGCTGGCCGCGGTTTCGGTGCTGTCGCCCGTGGTGGGTGCCTTGGTCATTTGCCGGCCTTCGCGGTGGTGGCCACCACGTCGCGGAAGAACTCGTAGACGCCCGTGTCGCTCATCTTGCGGGCATTGGCCAGCTCGCCACCTTTGGTTGTGTAGAGCAACTCCTGCTTCGGCGACACGATGGCCGCGGCCGGGATGCCCTTCTTGATCGCGTTGCCGTAGCGCTCGGCAATGTCCAGGTGGCGATCGAAGTTGCCGACGTCGACCTTGACGACGACGAACTCCTTGGCCATCAGCTCGGCGGTCGCCGGTACCTTCAGTGCGGTGTCCAGCACGCGGCAGTCGCCGCACCAGTTGGCGCCGAAGATCACCAGCACCGGCCGCTGCGATTTGGCGGCGGTCTCGAACGCGCGCTGCACGTCCTTTTGCGCATCGGCGCTTTCGTCGTAGGGGCCGGTCGCGGCAAAGGCCAGGGTGGTGGCCATGGCCGTGGCGAGCAACAGCAGGCGGCGTTTGATCAGCATCGTTTTCTCTCTGAGGGTGAAAGATGGCAAGGGCTCAAGGTTAGGCCAGATCAGACCCGCCGGCGCGCCGACAGCCAGATGCCCCCCACGATGAGGGCGAAGGCAACGCCGTGGTACCAGCGCGGCGCTTCACCGAGCAGAGCGGTCGACAGGATGGCGGCGAAGACGGGGGTCAGGTTGCCGAAGAAAGAGGCCATCGCCGGTCCGACTGTCGACACACCCAAGCCCCAGCAGCGGTAGGCCACCAGCGACGGGCCGATCGCCACGTACAGCAGCAGCGCCGGCACCCAGGGTGACCAGTGCCAGCGGGCATCGTCGGCCAGCAGCGCTTCCAGCCCTGCGGCACCGCCGCTCCACACCAGGCCGAAGCTGATCTGCACCAGCAGAAAGCCGGCCCAGTCCCAATCGGGCCGCGCATCGCCTTGCATGTGCGCGGGCGGGCGCGCCAGCAGCCAGCTGTACAACGCCCAGCTGACGATGGCCAGCAGCATCAGTAGGTCGCCGGGCACGAACTGCAGTTCGGCCAGGCGGGCCGGCTCGCCGCGCGCGATCACCAACGCCACGCCGGCCAGCGACAGCGCCGCACCCCCCAGCTCGCGCGGCGTCGGGTGCACGCGGTGCAGCAGCAAGCCGAAGCCGAGCATCCAGGCCGGCATGCTGGCGGCGATCAGCGTCACGTTCAGCGGGCTCGAACTGTGCAGCGCCATGTACTGCAGCGCGTTGTAGCTGCCCATGCCCAACAGGCCGAGCAGCGCAAGGTGCTTCCACCGTTGCGTCAGCACCGCGCGATCGGCAAACGCACGGCGACCGAGCGGCCACAGCAGCACGAAGGCCAGCAACCAGCGCGTGAAGTTCAGTGCGATCGGTGGCACTGCGCCGACCGCCATCCGGCCGACCACCGCGTTGCCAGCCCACAGCAGCGGCGGCAACGTCAACAGCAGGGCCAATCGGGGGGTGAGGGCGTGGGGTTTCATCGGGCCGCGGCTGCGTCAGCGCAAGAAGGCTGGCACGATACCTGAGCTGATTTTTTCCATCGGAGACTTGCGAGATGACCTTGCCCAGCCGCGCCATTCAGATCACCGCCTTCGGTGGCCCCGAGCAGATGACATTGGTCGACACCCAGGTCGGCGAACCGGGGCCGGGCGAGATCCGCATCCGCCACGAGGCGATTGGCCTGAACTTCATCGATGTCTACCAGCGCACCGGGCTGTACCCCAACCCGTTGCCGCTGCAGCTGGGCATGGAGGGCGCGGGCATCGTCGAAGCAGTCGGCGAGGGCGTCACGCACCTGGCGGTGGGTGATCGCGCGGCCTACGCCAGCAATCCGCCCGGCAGCTACTGCGAACGCCGCGTGATGCCGGCCAAGTGCGTCGTCAAACTGCCAGAGGCGATCAGCTTCGAGGCCGGCGCGGCGATGATGCTCAAGGGCCTGACCGCGCAGTACCTGCTGCGCCAGACGCTGCCGCAAGGTGGGCTGAATGCGGGCGACTTCGTGCTCTTCCATGCGGCGGCCGGCGGCGTCGGGTTGATCGCCTGCCAATGGGCGCGCGCGCTGGGCCTGCAGTTGATCGGCACGGCGGGCAACGACGACAAATGCGCGCTGGCGATCGACCATGGCGCCGCACACGCCATCAACTACCGGCGCGATGACTTCGTTGCCAAGGTCAAGGAAATCACTGGGGGTGCGGGTGTCAAGGTGGTCTACGACTCGGTCGGCGCCGACACCTTCATGAAGTCGCTCGACTGCCTGGCGCCCTTCGGCCTGCTGGCCAACTTCGGCAGCGCGTCGGGCAAGCCTGCGCCGTTCGACACCGGCGTGCTGGCCAAGGGGTCGCTGTATGTCACTCGGCCGACGCTGTTCACGCACATCGCCACGCGCGAGCGCACGCAGGCGATGGCCGATGACCTGTTCTCAGTGGTCGCTACCGGCGCAGTGAAGATCCGCATTGATCAGCGCTACCCGCTGGCCGAGGTGGCGCAGGCTCATCGAGATCTAGAGGCCCGCGCCACCACCGGCAGCAGCGTGCTGTTGCCGGCTTGAATTGCAACGTCAGCGCAGCGGGATCACCGTGCCTGCTGTGGGCCCATCGGCCAGGCGCCAGCTGAGCTTGACGCCGCCGTCCTGCGGTGAGACCTCGGGCGCGCTGGCCCGCATCTCGAACTGCACTTCACCTTGCGCGGGCACGCTGCCCCCGGCCCCGACGCAGTTCAGCTGCATCTGCGCGGCTTGCTGGCCCGACGCAGTGTTCAGCACCTGCTCGTAGCTGGGGCAGGGCGACAGTGCCACCGCCTGGTCGGTGGGGTTGCGCAGCGTCACCACGTAGTTGAATGTGTTGCCGGCGGCCACCGCTGCGGGTGCGCTGACCTGCGCCGTCAGCGTTTGCGTCGAGCCCGGTGCGGGCCGCGCGGAGCGTACTGCGTGTCTGTCGGCACGCAACACCGAGGCCTGGCCGCAGGTGGTGTCGACATGCGCACCGTCAACGGCGAGCCTGCCGCCGCCGGGTGGCGAGACCCGCAGGCGATGCACGACCGTGCGGTCGGGCCCCAACGTGGCGGCGCAGGAACCGGGGGTGCCCAGCAGCACGGCCAGCACGTCGTTCGGAGCCAGCTCGATGGCCTCGGCGCTTTCGTCCGACGGCTGTGGCAGCGCTGCCTGCCAGCCCAGCGTCGACTGCAGCTCGATTGCCGGCAGGGCCGACAGCAGGCAGCGGCTGGACGATTGGTTGCGCAACAGCACTTCCTGCGTGGCCTGGCCATGCCAGGCGCCTTGTCCACCGAGCGTGAGCACCAGGTCGGACTGCGCGCAGGGCGCACTGGGGGCGGCGGTCGCGGATTCAGTCACCGGCATCGCGGCCGGTTGGTTCAGCCAGGCGACTGGGGACGCGGCGGCGGCCAGCGGCGCCAGCACCGCGCAGGCGGCGGCGAGGCGTTGGGCGTTTGAATTCAGCAGAGAAATCATCTCGACGACTCCTTGAGGTTGTGGTCAGTGGGCCGTGCGGGCACGGCTCACCTGGCGATGCAAGAGCTGCTCGGAAACAGGTGGCCGCCGGAAGCGGTGGGCCCGTTCGCGCAGTTGCTGTCGATGTTGATCGTCACGCCGCCCCAGGTTTCGTTGTGACCGCCGCGGAACTGCTTGAAGCGCTGGCTGTTGACCCAGTAGCCCGAACTGATGCACGACAGATTCCAGGTCGAATGGTCCAGGTCCCAGTCGGCGGCGTTGATGAAGCGCGGCGGGCGCGCCAGCGACGCGTAGTCGCTCAGGTAGGTGCCGCAGGCCGAGCCGTAGACGCCCGAGACCTGGGCCGGCGCGACCGCCAGTTGGTCGACCCAGCCCTGCATGAACGACTTGACCGCGGCGCGGCACGAGCTGCTGTTCGAGAAGGCCTCCATGTCGTAGGTGACCGGGGTGTCTTGCGCGGTGCCGAAGCCCAGGGCCTTCAACGCGTTGTAGGCGGCGATCGCCTCGGTCTTGCCTTGTTGGTAGGCGGTGGCAGTGTCCGAGCTGAAGCGGTGAGGGAAGCTCGTGCACGGTGCTTGCGGGCCGACCCAAAGAAGCTCGTAGCGCCAGCCCTGTGCATAGGTGGTGTTGAACCACGACGAGGTCAGGTTGGGCTGGCTGCAGGCGCGCGAGTTGCCGCCGATGTAGACGCCGATCCACGACCACGGCGTGCCGCTCCACCATTTCTGCATCGACGTCGTCGACGGTGCGGTGCAGGCGTCGAAGCCCTGGCCTTGCATCACACCATTGCCTGCGGGCACCGCCTGCGCCGTGCTGCACAGCGTCAGGCCAACCCCGGCCAGCGCTGCCAACGAAAGCCAGGTTCGGGGGGAACCGTTTCTTTGCATCTTCACTGGGTGATCTCCTTGTGGTTTGAGAACGCAGTGGGCAGCGACGTTGAGGCCCCAGGGCCGTGAACGGCCCGCCCCCCGAGGGGGATCAAGAAACTCGGGAACGGCCCATCTTTTCTTGAGAGACGCGTCGCAGGATCCCACGGCGTCGGCGCGCAGGATGGGCTGTAGTTGTGTTGTAGGCAATTACGAATATGCGTCGGCGGGTTTGAACCGTTGCGCAATGCAGGCGCATACGACAGGCGAATGCGGCAGACGAATGAAAAAAGCCGGCCGCCCGTGAGGGCGGCCGGCCAATACCGGACGGTTCGAGTTGGTTTACTTGACCAGCTTCGCCGGCACCGCCAGCAACTGCAATTGGCCGCCTTCGACCGCTTCACCGGCGATCGGGTAGTGCGCCTGCGTGTCGAGCAGGTAGTAGCGCGTCGTGCGCACGTCGTAGCCCGGGACGTTCTTGAACAGGTCGCTGATGTCGAGCACGCCGGAAGACTCTTCATCCTGCGTCAGGAAATCGGGGCCAGCGTTGAGGAACCGGTTGGCATCGTGCGCGGCCAGTTCGACCAGCGCGCCGGTGGCGGGGTTCAGGCCCCAGATCTTGCCCAGGCGAATGTTGTTGCCGACGTCTTCAGAGAAGATGACATGGCCGGTCTTCTTGTCGGTTGTCAGGTTGTCGGCCATCTGGAACACCGAGCCGACAGCGCCGCCGTCGCCGGCCACACGGATGGTGCCGCCCAATTCAGGGTTGGCGATGTCGGTGAAGTTGAATTCCCAGATGCGCGAACGGCCGGTCGTGCTGGAGGTGGTGGCCACGTGCAGCATCTTCGGGTTCTTCCAGCTCCAGCCGGCGTCTTCCGGGCGCATGAAGTTGCTGCCGCCCGCCGCCACGGTCTGGGTGTTCAGCGCCAGGCCGCTGCCGTTGCCATAGGCGGTAGGCGTCACGTCGACCAGCGTGAAGCTGCCGTCGGCCGAAGCGCCGAAGGGTTGGTCGCTGACGTCCTCGCTCTGGTTGCCGGTGACCTTGATGGCGTACAACTTGCCGCCGTGCAGGCCGGCCTTCTGGACCACGTTGCCGGTGCTTTGCTTCTGGCCGACGTAGACGTAGATCTGGCCTTCGACGGTCGAGTCGTCGGTGCCGACCACGATGGTCTTGTCCTGCTTGGCGCGGTTGGCGACAGCGTTCTCGAACGAGAAGCGGCCCAGGGCGGGCAGTTCCCACACGGTGTTCGGGCCACCGGCTTCGCCGACCACCCAGGCCAGCGCGCGGCCTTCGACGCCGTTCTCTTCGCCATTCATGTGAATGCGCGCGGTCTTGACGCCCTTCTTGGTCGTCGGGTTCCAGAAGGCGCCGGGTTCGGCCATGTCGGCCGAGCAGGTGCGGCCGAAGGCGGTGGTGCCGGTGACCCAGGTGTTCGTCGTGGTGTCCCAGGTGTAGACATCAGCAGCCGACTGAACCATGTCCTGGCCGGTCAGCACCTTCAGGTCGCTCTTGCGGACGACCCACTTCGACACGAAGGCGCCGATGCTGCCGTGCGCGCGCACGGCGCCCAAGGTGTTGCCGATCTCGTGGTTCATCGTGACGGTGAAGGTGCCGTCGTTGTTGTCGTAGGCGCCCAGACCGTCGGGGATGCCGACCATCTTGTAGCCGTTGGTGGCGGCGTCGCCGACCGAAATGATCGAGGTCACCGACACACCGGTGGCGCTGGGCACCAGGTAGGGTGCCTGGCTGCTGCTGGGGCCGGTGGCGGCTTGTGCGGCCGACAAGACCAGGGTCATCGCGGCGGCCAGCGCCAAGGTCGTCAACTTCATGAATCTCGCTCCTAATGATTGATGGGTCCGCCGCTCGGCAAAAGGGCGGCAAGACTGGAGCGAGAGGGTAGACAGAGCCCGTGACGCTGGCTTGAAGGGAAGGTGACGAGGGTGTGACAGAGCGCCTGAGCCGTGTCCATCAGGGCCGGCACATGGCATCCTCACCCACGGGTGCCCAGCCCAGCCACCACGCTCGGCACGACGGTCCGAAGGTGCTTCGCGAACTCGTTCAGGTGAGGTGCGCGAAGCCCGGATTTCGTCCAACTCGCCTCGAAGCCGATGACCACAGGCTGTCCCGATTTGTCAGCGATCGGGACCGATGCATGTTGGCGTTCGGTGATCTTCGAACTCGGCAAGATCGCAGCACCGATCCCCAAGGCAGCCCACTCCTCCAGCACCTGATAGCTCATGGCTTCGCCAGAGTATTCGTGCAGCTTCCGACGCTGACTGCGAAACAGCGCGCGGGTGGCGCGCGAAAGCCCGCAGGCATCGGGGACCATCACGTACGTCTCGGCCGCGATGTCTTTGAGTTGGACCGACCGCGGGCGCGGCCCGGTCGACCAAGCCGCGCCACGCGGTATGAAAAGCAAGGGCTCTTCATACAGAAACGTTGCGATCCACGGCCCCTTGTGAACGCCGGCGACGCCGAGCACAAAGTCGAGCAGTCCGTCATCGAGCATGCGGTACAGGTCCGTCATGTTCATTTCGCGCAGGACCACGTCAACGGCCGGATGGCCCAGTCGAAACGGCTCGATCATCAGGCGCAGCAAGTTGGCGCTGATCAGCGGCGACGTGCCGATGCGAATCAGGCGCTTGTCGGGACGAAGGTAGACCTGGGTCTGTTGAACAAGGCTGGCCTGCGCGGCGAGCACCTGATCCACGTAGGGCAGGACGTGCACGCCAAACGGCGTCAGGGCGACTTTGCGGGTCGTGCGCACGAACAACCGCTCTCCCAACTCGGCCTCCAGCTGGGCGATGCCGTTCGACAGCGTCGGCTGGGTCACGCAACACGCCGCCGCGGCAGCAGTGAACGAGCCGGTGGAAGCGACGGCGCTGGCAAAGCGGAGCTGGCTCAGGTTCATGCCTGATTTATATCATTCGTGAATGAATTGCATGTGAAAAGACAATTTCAGAATGAATGGAAGACTGCTTAACCTTCGCTCAAGTCGGCGCCCTGCTGGCGGAATCCGCGGCCTGATCTGCGGCGATCAACCCACACCTGCACCTGGAGAACCTCATGAACCGATCCACGCTCGCGATGCTCACGGCCGCGTTGCTCACGCTCCCGGCATTCGCCTCTGCCGAGAAGGCCTACCTGGAAATCACCCTCAAAGTCGATGTGCAAGATCGGGCAGCGGCGGGGGCGGTCTACGCCAAGTTCAAGCAGCCCTTCCTCAGCAAGATTGCCGGCGCAACATCGAAGGAACTGCTGATCCGCGACGCCGACGTTCAAGTCCTTCATGGATTTGCCACGCGCAAGCAAGCGGAGGCCTATCTCAGCAGCGAGCTCTTCACGAAGGACGTGGTCGTCGGCTTGAAGCCGTTGCTGAAAGCGGATCCCGAAGTCCGCATCTATTCGGCTGACTGAGTCGCACCAACGCGACCAACTGACAATCGTTCAGTACGGGCCCAGCGTCTCTGCCAGCCGCCCTGCCTGTGGCCCGAACGCATAGGTGTCCATGCCCAGGTGACCGTAGGTCAAGCTGTCATGCAGGCGCTGGCCGGTGGCGTCGCGGCCACCGGCACCGGCGGCCACGTAGAAGGGCAGCCAATGCTCGTCGCTCGGGTGCATGTGGGCGGCGTGCGGTGCTTGGGCGCGGTAGTCGAACAGTGCGGGCCAGTCGCGTGCAGCCACTTCGTCGCGTACCCAGGTGCGGAAGGCGGCGCTCTCGGGAAACTCCGGCGCGTCGATCGCACCACGCCCGCCGGCGAACAAGCGCAGGTTGTGGGTGATCGCGCCGCTGCCCATCACCAGCACGCCTTCGCCGGCCAGCGGGGCCAGCGCTTCGCCGAGCTCGAACAGCGCCTCGGGCTTCCAGTTCGGCGGCCAGGCCAGTGGCAACACCGGGATGTCGGCGTCGGGGAACATCGAGCGCAGCGGCGTCCAGATGCCGTGGTCCAGGCCACCGTCGCTGTCGACGTGGACGGGCAGGCCGGCGCCGCGCAGCAGCGCGGCCACCCGCTCGGCCAAGGCCGGCGCGCCTGGCGCGTCGTAGCGCAGCCGGTACAGCGCGTCGGGAAAGCCTGAGAAGTCGTAGACTGCCTCGTGGCGCGGCGCAGCCATCAGCACCGGTTCACGCGTCAACGAATGCGCCGACACGGCGAGGATGGCCTTTGGCGTGCCGAAGGTGGCCGAGATCGCCGGGCCAAGGCGACGCCAGAAAGCGCCGGCCTCGCCCGCGTCGAGCGCGGTCATCGGCGAGCCGTGGGAGATGTACAGCGGCGGTAGGGCGGTCGAGGTGTCCATGCCCACGATTGAAGCACCGCCCGCACCGCCGACGTTTCGAGCCCACTGCATGCTGCATTCAACGCAGTCGGGCTTGTGCCGAGGGCCGCCGGCGCGGCGGGCCTTTCGGTGTACCGTGCCGGCCATGACTGCCGCCTCTACCGCTTCGACACTCCGCGAACCCTCGGTCTGGCGCCTGGCAGCGCAGCAGGCCATGCGCGACTTCCGCGCCGGCGAGTTGCGCTTGGTGCTGGTGGCGGTGTTGCTGGCGGTCGCCGCGCTGACGGCGGTGGGTTTCTTTGCCGACCGGCTCCAGGCCGGGCTGACGCGCGACGCGGCGCAGCTGCTGGGGGGCGATTCGGTGATCAGCAGCGATCACCCGCTGCCGCCTGTGTTCGAGGACCATGCCAAGCAGGTCGGGCTGACCACCGCGCGCACGGCAGCTTTCCCGAGCATGGCGCGGGCGCCGGACGACAAGGGCGGTGGCAGCCGGCTGGTGGCGGTGAAGTCGGTCAGCGGCAGCTACCCGCTGCGGGGCAGCCTGACGGTGGATGCCGGGCAGGGTGAAGCGGCGGTGCAGGCCGGTCCGGCACCGGGCGAGGTGTGGGCCGATGCCACGGTGCTCGATGCGCTGGGCCTGAAACTCGGCGATGGCCTGCTGCTCGGCGACGCGCGGCTGGCGTTGGCCAAGGTCATCGTGATCGAGCCCGACCGCGGCGCCGGCTTCCTTGCGTTCGCGCCGCGGGTGATGCTGAACGAGGCCGATCTGGCCGCGACCGGCCTGGTGCAGCCGGCCAGCCGCGTGACCTATCGGCTCGCGATGGTGGCGCCGACGGGCCGCGAGGCTGCCGTGCGTGACTACACCCAGTGGGCGGGCGCCAAGATCAAGGGTGAAGGCCTGCGCGGCATGCGCGTCGAGTCGCTCGAATCGGGCCGGCCCGAAATGCGCCAGACCCTGGACCGGGCCGAAAAGTTTTTGAACCTGGTCGCGCTGCTGGCCGCGCTGCTGGCCGCGGTGGCGGTGGCGATTGCCGCGCGCGACTTCGCGCAGCGCCACCTCGACGACTGCGCGATGCTGCGTGTGCTGGGCCTGTCGCAGCGGCGTATTGCCGGCGCCTTCGCGATCGAGTTCGTCGGCTTGGGCCTTGCGGCGAGCCTGACTGGCGTGCTGGCCGGGCTGGCGATGCACCTGCTGTTCGTCAAGCTGCTCGGGGCTTTGGTGCCGGCCTCGCTGCCGCCGCCGGGCGTGTGGCCGGCGCTGTTCGGTTTGGGTGTCGGGCTGACGCTGCTGCTGGGCTTCGGTCTGCCGCCGGTGCTGCAGCTGGCCAAGGTGCCGCCGCTGCGGGTGATCCGCCGTGACGTGGGCCAGTTGCGGCCCGCGTCATTGGGGGTATTGCTGGCCGGCGCAGCGAGCTTTGCGGGCCTGTTGTTGGCCGTGGCGCGCGACCCGGTGCTGGGTGCGATCGCGGTCGGCGGCTTTGCGGCGGCGTTGGCTTTCTTCGCACTGCTCGCCTGGTTGGCCGTGTGGCTGCTGCGGCGCGCGGTGCCCGAGGCACGTGCGCCGCGCTGGCTGGTGCTGGCGACGCGGCAGATCGCCGCGCGGCCTGCGTTCACCGTGCTGCAGGTTTCGTCGCTGTCGGTCGGCTTGATGGCGTTGGCGCTGCTGGTGCTGCTACGCACCGACCTGGTCGACAGCTGGCGCGCCAGCACGCCGAAAGACGCACCGAACCGCTTCGTGATCAACGTGCAGCCGGACCAGGTCGACGAGTTCCGCAAGGCGTTGGCCGACGCCAAGGTGCCCGAGGGCTACGACTGGTACCCGATGATCCGCGGCCGCCTGGTGGCGATCAACGAAGAGCCGATCGGCACCCGTTTCGCTGACGACGAGCGGGCACGCCGCACGGTGGAGCGCGAGTTCAACCTGAGCCACAGCGCCCAGATGCCACCGCACAACCAGGTGCTGCAAGGGAAGTGGACCGCCGATGAGGCCGATGGCCTGAGCATCGAGCAGGGCGTGGCCGAGACGATAGGCGCCAAGCTGGGTGACACGCTGCGTTTTGACATTGGCGGCCAAATCCACGATGCGCGTGTTACCAGCATCCGCAAGGTCGACTGGGGCTCGATGCGGGCCAACTTCTTTGTCATCTACCCGCTGGCCAACATGCCCGACGTGCCGGTGACCTTCATGGCCGCTTTCCGCGCTCCGGACGCGACCGTCGCGCCGGGTTTCGACAACGCACTGACCAAGCGTTTCCCGAACATCACGGCGATCGATGTGTCGGCCTCGGTGCGTCAATTGCAGCAGGTGCTGGACCAGGTGATCCGCGCGGTCGAGTTCTTGTTCGCGTTCACGTTGGCCACCGGCCTGGCAGTGCTGTTTGCCGCTGTCAGTGCCACGCGTGAGGCGAGGGCGCGCGAGTACGCGGTGATGCGCGCCTGCGGCGCCGGCGCCCGCCTGTTGGGCCAGGTGCAGCGCGCCGAGCTGCTCGGCGTGGGCGCGCTGGCCGGTTTGCTGGCAACGTTGGCTGCGGCCGCGGTGGGCAGTGCGTTGGCGCGTTATGCCTTTGAGTTCCCGTGGACGGCGGCGCCGTGGGTGCCGCTGGTGGGTGCGCTGGCAGGCGCCTGGCTCGCGCTGGCCGCAGGCTGGTGGAGCCTGCGCGGCCTGCTGCACCGGCCGGTGATGGACACGCTGCGGCGCGCCGGCGAAGTCTAGCCGCCGCGCCAGTCGTCGCCGGCAATGGCGGGTGCGCGCTCGCCTTCGAGTGTGCGCCGCATAGCTTGCAGGCCTTGCTCGATCATCCCGGCGATGGCCGGCGCCATTTCGTGCGGCAACACGTCGGCCACCCAGGTCACGCGGCTGCGGCCTGTGCCATCGTCTCGCACCTGTGCCGAGGCGTTGTGGTGCGTCAAGCGTCCGCCAGTGGCCGACCACGCGACGCGACGCTGAGCGTCGCTGACGTCGATGATCAGCTCGCGTGCGGTCATGCCGTTGGCGAACTGCACGATGCGCGCGTCGCCCTCCAGCCGGCAATCGACAACGAAGCCCTTGACCAGCCGGGTGTGCAAGGCGCCCACGTCACGCAGCGCGTCCCACACTTCGGCGGGCGTCGCGTCAATGCCAATTTCCTGGTGAATCGAAGCCATTGGAAGTCCCTCGGTCGGTGTTTGAACAGGGCTTCAGCGTAGGCGGTCGCTCCGCCGCCGTCGCGCCGTTTTCGGACCTTTGCATCCGCTGAACGCGGGGCAGCAAACGCCGCGCCTGGGGACGCTAGAGGACGGCCATGGCTTCACTGGCTGTGGGCATCGTGCTGCGGCGCGATGCCGCAGCAGTTCAGCGCGGCTGCCGCGCGTAGCTGACCGTCAGCATCTCCCACTGGTGCCCGTCAGGCACGTTCCAGTAGATGCCGCGGCCACCCCAGTGGGTGCTGATCTTCATGTCCATCGGGCCGCGCACGTCGGCGCGGTAAGCGATGCCGGCGGCCTGGATGCGCGCGAGGATCGCGTCGAACTCTGCTTCGCTGACACGGAAGCAGAAGTGCTGGATTGGGAAGTCCTCTTGGGTGTCGATGAAGTCGAGTGTCAAGCCCGAGTTCACGTAGACCGCGGTGAAGGGCCCCACGCCTGCTTCGCCCCAAGGCACGCCGAGCAACTCGGCGAGTTGACGCGCCGACTCGGTCTTGTGGTGAGACGACACGATGGAATGGTCGAGTTCGATGGTCATGGCTGTTCACCTGTTGAGCGGGAAATCTTAGGCGGGTTGTTGAGCCCCGGTTGGTCGAAGGGGCCATCGTGTTGACGCCTCGATTGCCGTCGTCGGTTCCCGCCGAAGGGGTTTTCGTCGCAGCGCATGTGTGACCGGGCGGGGCGCTTGTCTAATCGGCGCCCATGTTGATCACCCGCCGCCGACTCACCGCCCTTGCCCCTGCTGTGCTGTTGCCGTCTTGGGCGGCTCAGGCACAGACGGGTCCAACCCTGCTGGCACCGGACAGCTTCGCCGTTGCGCGCATGAGCGGCCAAGCCTGGCTGGTCGGTGAACTGGGAATCCACAACGCGTCGGCGAAAACCATCGAGTTGCGGACGCTGTCGGTGTCGGGGGGCGGCACCGGTGAGCCCGCGCTGCTGCGCCTGGACGGTGCGGTCTTGTTGGCCGCGGCGGCCGGCGCCAAAGGCTGGCCCGCCACAAGCCTGAGCGTTGCCGCGGGCGAATCGTTGTGGCTTTTCCTGTGGCACCCGTTGGCCGTGCGCGGGGATGCCGTCACATCAATACAAGTCGACTGCACACTGCAGGGCGAAGGCGCGGTCGACTTGCCTTCGCTCGCCGCCACGTTGCCGTTGGTGCAGCCGACACTGCTGGGCCCGCCGCTGCGTGGCGGCCCGTGGGCCGCGGTGTTCGACCCGGCCTTTCCGTTCGGCCATCGGCGCGCCGCCTTCGTGCGCGACGGTCGCCGCTACATTCCGGCGCGTTTCGCGATCGACTGGATCAAGCTTGACGCGCAAGGCCAGCCCTGGTCTGGTGCTGCGAGCGAAGCCTTCGAGCAATGGCATGGCCTGGGGCAGGAGGTGCTGGCCGTGGCCGACGGCGAGATCGTCGACCTGCGCGATGGCCGTGACGACGTGCTGGCCAGCCAGCTGCCGGCCGAGCGCTGGACCGACGAAGACGTGGCCGGCAACTACCTGTGCCTAGGCTTGGAGGGTGGGCGCTTCGTCTTCTACGAGCATCTGCAACGCGGCAGCATCGCCGTGGCGCGCGGCCAGCGTGTGAAGGCCGGCCAGGTCATCGCCAAGGTTGGGCGCTCGGGGGTCAATTCGTCTGGGCCGCACCTGCACTTCCATATGGCGGACCAGCCCTCGACGCTGCAGGCCCAAGGCCGCCCCTACGCCTTCTCGGGGTTTCGCCCGCTTGGCCAATACAGCAGCATGGACGAGGCCGAGAGCGGCCACGCCTGGACGCCGCGGCCGCCCGCTGTGGCCGTGCGCGTGAACGGCGAAATGCCGGCGCCGAATGCGGTGCTGATGTTCGACGAAGCCTGATGTGGCCCGCTGTGTGACAGTGACGAGGGCGGGCTGCTCTTTCCTTGAGCAATCCAGGCCAAAGCCTCTGTCATCAACGGCTTACAAGCGCCATGCTTGTGTTGTCCACAGCGTTGTCCACGTCCAAGGGGGACAAGTGACCAAGGTCACGGCCCACAAATAGCGCGCCTGGTCGGCCGATGGGGTGGTTGGCTGTGGTAAAGGCGCTCAATGCGCCGCCCAAGCCTTCAGTTGCTTCACCAGCGGCGCCAACCACGGCTGCGCCAGCGCATAAAAGGCCAGGCGACCAGGTGAGGGCCAACGCCGCGGGTCGCTTTCCGACAGCACCACCAGATCCGCCGGCACGGCCGAGTTGTTGAGGCAGCCCACGCCCCAGCCGGCGCGCAGCGCAGTCACCACGGCCTGGCTGCCGCTGCAGGCCATGCGCAGGCTGTGCGGCTGACCGCGCCGGGCCAGTGCGGCCAACGCCAGCTCACGCACCGGGCAGGGTTCGGCCAGCAGGACCAAGGGCAGCGGCCGGTTCGGCGAGGCGTGAAAGCCCGGCGCGGCGACCCAGGCCAAGGGCTCGCGCCGCAACAGCAGCGCATCGGCCGGCGGCTCGTGCGCAGTGACCACCGCAAGGTCAAGCGCCCCGTCGGCCCATTGGCGTTGCAGCTCGCTCGAGCGGGCCCAGGTCACCTCGAGCCCTGCGCCATCGGCCTGCTGTTCCAGAAAGCCCAGCAGCGCCTTCAGCCGCGCCGGCAGAAAGTACTCGCTCAGGCCGATTCGCCACAGCCCTTGTTCGGTGGTGGGCTGCAAGGCCTGCATCGCCGCCTGCTGCAGGTCCAGCAGTTCACGCGCGTAGGGCAGGAAGCGCTCGCCCTCGCGCGTCAGTTGCAACTTGCGGGTAGTGCGCTCGACCAGCCGTGCGCCCAACGTCGATTCGAGCTGCTTCAGCTGCAGGCTCAGCGCCGAAGGGCTGCGGTGCACCCGCCCCGCGGCGCGCGCCAGGGCACCGCTGTCGGCAATCGCGACAAAGCTCTGCAACCAGGAGGGGTCCAAGTGATTCATCAGTGTTCCTCACGAATCAGACAAGAAAGATTCGCTTCACGCACGATTGTGGCGTGGCTAGCATGACCCTGTCGACTTCCTTCCCACCTCTTCCCAAGGACCTGCCATGCCCTACATCCACATCCAGCTTTCCGGCGCTGCCGACAACACCCTGGCCGAGCAGGTGGCCGCCACCGCCTCCGAGCTGACCGCCCGTCTGCTGCACAAGGACCCGGTGCTGACCGCGGTGGTGATCGACTTCGTGCCGGCCACGCAATGGTTCGTCGCCGGCCAGCGGCTGGCTGACAGCCCGCGCCGTTCGTACCACTGGACGGTCAGCATCACCGACGAGACCAACACCAAGGCCGAGAAGGCGGCCTACCTGGCGGCTGTGCACCAGGCGATGGATGAGTTGCTGCACGGTGCGGTCGAGCACTCGTACACCTACGTGATCGACGCCCGCGCCGCGGCCTACGGCTTTGGCGGGCGCACGCAGGAGTGGCGCTACCAGCGGCCAGCCTGATGACCAGCCCCGGCGTCTACCAAAGCCAGAAACGACACGACCCGCGCGAGGCGGGTCGTCTTCTTCGGGCCACGGCGCGGTGCCGTGGCTCGGGCGATCATTCGGCCTCTTGCACCTGCTCGATCAGCCCCATGTCGGCTGCGCTCATCAGCGCGGTGATGTCCATCAGGATCAGCATGCGCTCGCCGACGTTGGCGATGCCGGTGATGAAGCTCATGTCGACCTGGGCGTTCATGCCCGGGGCCGGCTTGACCTGGTCGGTCGACAGCTCCAGCACGTCAGAGACCGAGTCCACCACGGCGCCGACGACGCGGCCCATGATGTTCAGCACGATCACGACCGTGAAGGCGTTGAAGTCGGCGCTGTTGCAGTTCAGCTTCACCCGCAGGTCGATGATCGGCACGATCACGCCGCGCAGGTTGACCACGCCCTTCAGGAAGGCGGGCGAGTTGGCGATGCGGGTCGGCTGTTCGTACGAGCGGATTTCCTGCACGCGCAGGATGTCGATGCCGTATTCCTCGCCGCCGAGGCGGAAGGTCAGGTATTCGCCGTGGGTGGCCGCCGCGGCGGCTGCTGCTCGGGCGCCCTTGCCAGCCCGCGCGGCCTCGTGCTTGGCCACCTGCTTGGCTTCGGTGATCATGTCCATGGTCTGTGATGTCCTTTGCGTGGAAGGTCGGGCGGTAGAGGCGCCGCTGAGTGGGTTATCGGCGCTGCCCGTGGAAGATGTAGGGGCTTAGAAGCTTTCCCAGTCGCTGCCGGGGCCTGGGGTGTTGCCGTTGTCACGAATCGGCGCCGAAGCCATGGTCGTGCGGGGGCTGCGGCTGGCCTTTTGGGCCGCCTGGATGACCTGCTGGGCTACCCGCTCGTGCGCCACGGTGGGCTTCGCGGGGGCGTGATTCGGGGTGCTGGAGTCGTCGAGCTTGAAGGCTGACACGACCTCGGCCAGGCGCTGGGCCTGCTGTTTCATGCTGTCGGCGGCGGCGGCCGATTCTTCGACCAACGCGGCGTTCTGCTGCGTCATCTGGTCGAGTTGAACGACGGCCAGATTGACCTGGTCAATGCCATCGCGCTGCTCGGCGGTGCCGGCGGTGATCTCACCAATGATGTCGCTGACCCGGCGCACCGAGCCGACGATCTCGTTCATCGTCGCGCCGGCGTCCTGCACCAGGCGAGCACCGTGTTCGACCTTGTCGACCGAGGCACCGATCAGGCTCTTGATCTCGCGCGCCGCTTCGGCCGAACGGCCGGCCAGGCTGCGCACCTCACTGGCCACCACCGCAAAGCCGCGGCCTTGTTCACCGGCTCGTGCGGCCTCGACAGCAGCGTTCAACGCCAGGATGTTGGTTTGGAAAGCAATGCCGTCGATCACGCCGATGATGTCGCCGATCTTGCGGCTGGAGGCTGAGATGTCTTCCATGTTGGCGACCACCTCGCCGACCACCGAACCACCCCGCTCGGCAGCCTGCGCAGCGGACGACGCCAGCTGGTTTGCTTGCGATGCGGCATCGGCGCTCTGGCGCACGGTGCCGGTCAGCTGTTGCATCGAGCTGGCGGTCTGCTGCAGGTTGCTGGCCGCCTGTTCGGTGCGGCTGGACAGGTCGGCGTTGCCGGTCGCTATCTCGGTGCTCGCCACCTGGATGTTGCTGGCACCGTTGCGCACCTCGGTGATCAGTTGACGCAGCGCGCTGGTCATGTGGTGCAGGCCACGCATCAGGTCGCCCACTTCGTCGGCGCGTTGGGTGTCGATGCAGACCGACAGATCACCCGAAGCGACACGCTCGGTGGCTGTCACCGCCGCTTTCAGCGGCCTCAGGATCGAACGCGCGGTGTAGAACGCGGTGGCCAGCAGCATGGCACTCAAAGACAGCAGCACGCCCGCGATGACCCACAAGTTCAGCATGCGCTCGGCGCGGAAGGCCGTGGCGGAAGCCTGGGCCTGCGCATGCATCAGGTCGACGAAGCCGAGTTGGCGCTGGTCATACTGGCCGATGGCGTCGCGCAGTGCGGTCATGGCTTCGGGCGGCAGGGGGCCGGCTTCGTGCGCGGTGGTCTGTTCCTTGCGCAGTGCGATGTAGCGTGTGCGGGCCTCGGCCACTTGCTGCAGCTGGGCTTTCTCTTCCGGTGTGTCGACCAGTTCGTCGAGCCGCTTTTGCAGCTCGCTGATGCGTGCCGAGGTGGCCTCGATATCGGCCTTCAGCAACTTGCCCAGTTCGGCGTCGCTGCTGCTGAGAATGGCGAATGCCCGCGCGGCATTGGCCTGCGTCAGGCCGCGCCACTGTGCAGAGGTCTCTGACTTCTCGCGCTGATGCTGTTGCGCGGCCAGCGTGCTGTCCAGCTGGGCTGTTGTTCGCACCACAGTGACGGCGGCCATCAAGGCGATCACCGAGGCGGTGACGAACGCGGGCAACCAGAGTTTGGTGCCGAGAGACATCTTCTTCATCACGTAGGTTCCTGCAGCGGCTGGGGCGGTTGGAAGCGGCCCGGAGCACGACCGCAGTGCGTGGACCCACCAGGGTCATGTCGGCATCTTGCGGCGCGCGCTGTAGCCGGAAAGGGCATTGAATCCCCGCCATGGTGGCTCAATTCATGGCATTGGCACGCTGCGCGTCCGGCAATGAAAAAGCCGCCCGAAGGCGGCTGGCGGCAGGTGCGAGGCGACGCAGATCGTCCCGGTCGGCGTGGCCGCCCGGTGGGTGCGGCCACGGGCTGTCACGCCGGTGAAGAGCCGTCCAGCTGGAAGGCCGACACGACCTCGGCCAGGTGCTCGGCTTGGCGTTTCATGCTGTCCGCTGCGGCGGCCGATTCTTCGACCAGCGCGGCGTTCTGCTGCGTCATCTGGTCGAGCTGGCCGATGGCCCGGTTGACCTGGTCGATGCCGTCGCGCTGCTCGGCTGCGCCGGCGGTGATCTCGCCGATGATGTCGGACACCCGGCGCACCGAGCCGACGAGGTCGCCCATCGTGGCGCCGGCGTCGTTCACCAGGCGGGCACCGCTCTCGACCTTCTCGACCGAGGCGCCGATCAGGCCCTTGATCTCACGCGCCGCTTCGGCGCTGCGTTGCGCCAGGCTGCGCACCTCTCCGGCTACCACCGCAAAGCCGCGGCCTTGCTCGCCGGCGCGGGCCGCTTCGACAGCAGCGTTCAGCGCCAGGATGTTGGTCTGGAAGGCGATGCCGTCGATCACGCCGATGATGTCGCCGATCTTGCGGCTGGAGGCCGAGATGTCGTTCATGTTCGACACCACCTCGGCGACCACCTGGCCGCCACGCTCGGCAGCTTGCGCGGCCGATGCTGCCAGCTGGTTGGCCTGGGCCGCGGCGTCGGCACTCTGGCGCACCGTACCGGTCAGCTGGTGCATCGAGCTGGCGGTTTGCTGCAGGTTGCTCGCCGCTTCCTCGGTGCGTTGCGACAGGTCGGCGTTGCCGCTGGCGATCTCGCCCGAAGCGCTGGTGATGCCGTCGGTCGAGGTGCGCACCAGCCCGACGATGCGCGTCAGGCCGGTCCGCGTGGTCTCGACCGAGCGCAGCAGGCGACCGACCTCGTCGTCGGCGCCGGCTTCGACAGGTTGGCTGAGGTTGCCGTCGGCGATCGCGCGCAGCGCTTTGTCGGCGACTTCCAGGCGCCGGCGCAGCGAGCGCGCCAGCCAATGGACCCAGCCGAACACGGCGATCGACAAGGCCACCGCGACCGCCAAGCTGGTGGCTGCAAAGTTCATCGCTGCGGCGCGAACCTCGGTCGTGTAGACGCCCGAGCCCAGCACCCAGCCCCAGGGGGCGAAACCGGCGACATAAGAGCGCTTGGGCTCCGGCTCCTGCTTGCCCGGTTGCGGCCACAGGTAGTCGACATAGCCTGAACCTTGGGCCTTGACCATCGCGACGAATTCCTTGAACAAGAACTTGCCGTCCGGGTCCTTCATCTGCGACAGGTCTTTGCCGTCGAGATCCGGCTTGATGGGGTGCATCACCATCAGCAGGTTCATGTTGTTGATCCAGATGTATTCCTTGCCTTCGTAGCGGATCGCCTTGATCTCGCCGCTGGCCTTGGCCTGGGCTTCGGCAGTGGTCAGCTGACCGGCCTTTTCCTGGTCGTGGTAGCGCTCGGCGATGGCCGTCGCCTGCTGCACCACCATGCGGGTGGTGGACAGGCGCTGGTCGAGCGATGCGTTGTGGAAGGCGCGGCCGGTGTGGGCCGCCACCGCCAACACGGCGACGGTGACCAAGGCAGCCAGCCAGTACAGGCGGGCGCTGAGGGACCAAGAACGGCGCATGGGTTTGTCTCCAATCTGCGGGGCTGAGACGCGAACGGCCCCGTTCGGGGCCGTTGCGGCAAGGGAATGCGGGGTTTGTTCGGCGCTACGGATCAGAACGAGGTCCACTCGTCGTCGCCCGCAGTCGGCGCGGTCGCCGGGGCGGCAGCCACCGGAGCCGCTGCTGGCGTCGCAACCGTGGCGGCGGCCGGACGCTTTACCGGCGCAGCGGCGCGGGCCGGGGTGGCGCGGCGGGCCGGAGCCGCGGCGGCAGGTGCGGCCTCCACGGCCAGCGAGCCGTTGCCATCGAGGCGGAAGGTGGCCACGACCTTCATCAGGCGCTGGGCCTGGTCCTTCAGGCTTTCGGCGGCGGCGGCAGACTCTTCGACCAGCGCGGCGTTCTGCTGCGTCATCTGGTCGAGCTGGGTGACGGCGGTGTTGACCTGGCCGATGCCGGTGCTCTGCTCGCTCGACGCGGCGGTGATCTCGCCGATGATGTCGTTGACGCGGCGCACCGAGCCGACGATCTCGGTCATCGTGCTGCCGGCATCTTGCACCTGGCGAGCACCGTTTTCGACCCGGTCGACGCTGGTGCCGATCAGGCTCTTGATTTCCTTGGCGGCCTCTGCCGAGCGCTGGGCCAGCGAGCGCACTTCGGCGGCCACCACCGCGAAGCCGCGGCCTTGTTCGCCGGCGCGGGCAGCTTCCACAGCCGCGTTCAGCGCGAGGATGTTGGTCTGGAAGGCGATGCCATCGATCACGCCGGTGATGTCGGCGATCTTGCGCGAGCTGGCGTTGATCTCGTCCATCGTCTTGACGACCTGGGCGACGACCTTGCCGCCGCGCTCGGCCACTTGGCTGGCCGACGAGGCCAGCTGCGTGGCCTGGGCGGCCGATTCGGCGCTGTGGCGGACGTTGCCGGTCAGCTCGTGCAGCGACGCGGCGGTCTCTTGCAAGTTGCTCGCAGCGTGTTCGGTCCGTTGGCTCAGGTCGAGGTTGCCGCTGGCGACTTCGGCGCTGGCGATCGAGATGCTGTCGGCACTGGCGCGCACCTGGCCGACGATGTCGCGCAGCGACATCTGCATGTCGCCCAGCACACGGACGAAGGTTGAGATCTCGTCCTTGCCGTTGTCGACGATGTTCTCCGACAGGTCACCGCGGGCGATTCGCTGGGCACAGGCGGTGGCAGCCACCAGCGGCTTGGCGATCGAGCGTGCGACGGTCCACATCAGGGCGAAGAAGATGCCCAGCACGAGCAGCGCACCGCCCAGACGGACGTTGCTCTGGATGGTGCCGACGCGCTTGGCTTCGGCGCGCTCGGTGTTGATGCGCTCTTCGGTCTCCTTGACCATCGCGGCAAAGGTGGTGCGGGCCTTTTCGAGTTCGGGCAGCGAACGCTGGGCGTAGGCGTAGCCGGCGGTGTTGTCGAGCTTGGCTTCGACCACCTGCTGCAGCACCGGGCCCAGCTCTTTCGCGTAGGCAGCCAGGCCGGCTGCCCCTTCGCCCAGGTGCTTGGCACGCTCGGCGTCTGGCGTCGGCGCAGACAGCAAGGCGGTGGTGGCAGCCACTTCCTTGTCCCAGCGGGTCTTGTGCTCGGCAGCTTCGACTGCGTTGTTGCTGTTCAGCAGCACCGACTGTTCGTGGCGCTGGATGCGGTCGAACGCAGCCAGGATGGCGCCGGTGTCACGGCTGACCGAGGCCTGTGCGTCCAGCAGTTCGTCGGTCTGTGATTGCAGCCCCTTGTAGCTGATGCTGGCCCAGATCCCGAGCGCCATGATGAGCACGCTGACGACCAGCATGCCACCCAGCAAGCGGTGACGGATCGAAATGCTTCGAAGGAAGGTTTCCATAATGGTGCTCGGTGACGGTCTGGAGATTCAGTGTGTGCTGGCTTCGCTGAGGTGAAAGCGAGAGACGAGGCCGTTCAGCACGCTGGCCTGGCCTTTGAGGCTCTCGGCGGCGGCGGCCGACTGCTCGACGAGCGCGGCGTTCTGCTGCGTCATCTGGTCCAGCTGGGTGACGGCGGTGTTGACCTGACCGATGCCCTGGCTTTGCTCCGTCGACGCGGTGTTGATTTCGCTGATGATGTCGTTGACGCGCTTCACCGAGGCGACGATCTCGCTCATCGTGGCGCCCGCGTCCTGCACCTGGCGGCTGCCGGAGTCGACCTTCTCGACCGAGGCGCTGATCAGCGTCTTGATTTCCTTGGCGGCCTCGGCGCTGCGCTGGGCCAGTGAGCGCACTTCGCCCGCCACCACCGCGAAGCCGCGACCTTGCTCACCGGCGCGGGCCGCTTCGACAGCGGCATTCAGCGCCAGGATGTTGGTCTGGAAGGCGATGCCATCGATCACGCCGATGATGTCGCTGATCTTGCGCGACGCGACGTTGATCTCGTTCATCGTCGTCACCACCTGGGCCACCGCGGCGCCGCCGCGCTGGGCCACGGTCGAAGCCGAGTTTGCCATCTGGCTGGCCTGCGTGGCGGCATCGGCGCTCTGGCGCACGGTGCCGGTCAACTGCTCCATCGAGCTGGCAGTCTGCTGCAGGTTGCTGGCAGCCTGCTCGGTGCGGTGCGACAGGTCGGTGTTGCCCGAGGCCACCTCGTTCGATGCGGTGTGGATGCTTTCGGACGCCTGGCGAACCTCGCCCACCAGGCCGGACAGCGACTGCTGCATGTGCGACAGCGCGCGCAGCAGGTCGGCGGTTTCGTCCTTGCCGTCAGCGTCGATGTGGTGCGTCAGGTCACCCTGCGCGATGGCCAATGCCACTTCGCGGGCATGGATCATCGGGCGGGTGATCGAGGCCGAGTTCATCAGCGTCGCGGGCACCACCAGCACCAGCACCAGGGCCAGCACGCCGACAAAGGTCACCAGCGCGCTGCGCATCGAGGTGCGGAATTCTTCTTGCGTGGCCGCGGCCTCGCTGTCGATGATGGCCTGGATGCCGGCGACGTTCTGCTCGACCAGCGAGATGTGCTCCTTGGCCCGGGCCAGCATCTTGTCGGCGGTACGGGCGTTGTCGTAGGCACCGTTCTGGATCTGCTCCAGCACCTGCTGTGTCGCCTTGGCGTAGGCATCGATGCCTTCGATCGCCTTCTTGGCCAGCACGTTGTCAGCGTCTTCTTGGCCCTCGAGCAGCGCGCCGAGCGCCTTCTTGGTCTTCTCGATCGCCTTCGCCCACAGTTCGCGGTGCTTGAGAACGGCCACGCCGTCCTCGTAGTCGATCACCATGTTCTTTTCGTGCTGGCGAACTTCGCCAACGCCGCCGCGGATGTCGCCCAGCGTGTAGACGCGTGTGACCGCCCGCGACATGACCTCGTCGTTCAACGAGGCCAGGTGGCGTCCGCTGAGCACGGCGGTCAGACCGACCAGAGCGAACAGCGCCAGCACCAGGACGATCGCGCCGCGCATGCGCCAACGAATCGTGAAGGCTCTCATCAAGTTCATGCGCTGTTCCTCGTCGGGGTGTGGGCGGCAGGGTTTAGGCGGTCGTTCGGCGGATCAGAAGGTTTCCCAGTCGCCGCTTTCGACGGTGGCCGGCGCGGGCGCCGCAGCCACCGGCCGGGGTGCGGCCACAGGGGCGGCAGCCTTGGGCTTGGCGGACACGGGTGCCTTCGCTGGTGCCTTCACGGATGCCTTCACCGATGCTTTCGCCGACGCTGCAGCGGTCGGGCGGGCAGCGGGCGCGCTGTGGCGCGGCGCGGCTTGGCGAACATCGGCCTGGCCACCCAGGCGGAAGCTGGCGACGACACCGACCAGGCGATTGGCCTGGTCCTTCAGGCTTTCAGCAGCGGCGGCCGACTCTTCCACCAGCGCGGCGTTCTGCTGCGTCATCTGGTCCAGCTGTACGACAGCGCTGCTGACCTGGCCGATGCCGGTGCTTTGCTCGCTGGCGGCGGCACTGATCTCGCCGATGATGTCGGACACGCGCTGCACGCTGGAGACGATCTCGTTCATCGTCGCACCGGCGTCTTGCACCAGGCGGGTGCCGGACTCGACGCGGTCGACGCTGGCGCCAATCAAGGTCTTGATTTCGCGCGCGGCTTCGGCCGAGCGGCCGGCCAGCGAACGCACTTCACCGGCCACCACCGCGAAGCCGCGGCCTTGTTCGCCGGCGCGGGCCGCTTCGACAGCGGCGTTCAGCGCGAGGATGTTGGTCTGGAAGGCGATGCCATCGATCACGCCGATGATGTCGGCGATCTTCTTCGAGCTGGCGTTGATCTCGTCCATCGTCGTGACGACTTGGCTGACCACTTCACCACCGCGGCGCGCCACTTGCGTGGCCGAGCTGGCGAGCTGGTTGGCTTGGCTGGCGGCATCGGCACTCTGGCGCACGGTGCCGTTCAACTGGCTCATCGAGCTGGCGGCCTGCTGCAGGCTGCTGGCGGTCTGCTCGGTGCGGGCCGACAGGTCCTGGTTGCCACTGGCGATTTCGGTCGCGGCCACGGTCACGCTGTCGGCGCCGGTGCGAATGGCGCTGATCGAGCGGCGCAGTTCAGTCTGCAGCGTTTGCAGCGAGCGCAGCACGGCGGACGAGTCTGAGTTGCCGCCATCGATGCTGATGTCGACCGACAGATCACCTTCGGCCAGGCGGCGAGCGTGGGCCGAAAAGTTGACGAGGAAGGTACGCAGCACCGACAGGCCGGTGATGAAGACCAGCGCGCCCAGCGTGGTGAGCGTGGCGCTGGCACCGATCACGGCGCCGGCAGACCAGCCCGAGTTCAGGCCAACGACCACACAGGCTTGGCCGGCCGCGAGCAGCGCGACGGTGAGCATCGCGCGTTGCTTGGAAGAAAGGAATGAGAGCATGGGGATTCCGTCTGAAAGATGAGGCAGCTGTGGCGTTTGGGGCAGGCGAACGCGTGTCAGTGCGCGTTCGCTGAAGGGCCGGGTCAGTGGCGGCTGTGGCGCACCAAGGCCCCCACGTCCAGGATCAGGGCGACGCGGCCGTCACCCATGATGGTGGCGCCGGACACGTCCTGCACCTTGCGGTAGTTGGCCTCGAGGTTCTTCACCACGACCTGTTGTTGGCCCAGCAGTTCGTCGACCAGCAGGGCGACGCGTCCGCCTTCGGCCTCAACCACGACCATGATGTTCGAGACGTTCTCGAAGTCGAAGCGCGGCACGTCGAAGACCTTCTCGAGGTCGATCACCGGCATGAACTCATCACGCACCTCGACCACGCGGCCGGTGCCGCCGATGGTCTTGATCATCGAGGCTTCGACTTGGAAGGACTCGACCACCGAGGACAGCGGCAGGATGTAGCACTCGTCGCCGACACCGATTGACATGCCGTCCATGATGGCCAGCGTCAGCGGCAGGCGAACCTTCACACTCATGCCGTAGCCTTCGGCCGAGTCGATCTCGACCGTGCCACCCATTGAGGTGATGTTCTTCTTGACCACGTCCATGCCGACACCGCGGCCGGACACGTCGGTCACTTGATCAGCGGTCGAGAAGCCCGGCGCGAAGATCAGGCCGTAGACCTCTTGGTCGGTCATCGAATCGGGCGCGTCGATGCCGCGCTCGCGGGCCTTGGACAGCAGCTTCGCGCGGTTCAGGCCGCGGCCGTCGTCGCGCACTTCGATCACGATCGAGCCACCCTGGTGCGAAGCGACCAGCGTGACGGTGCCATTCTCGGGCTTGCCCTTGGCGATGCGATCGGCGGGTTGTTCGATGCCGTGGTCGCACGAGTTGCGCACCAGGTGGGTCAGCGGATCGGTGATCTTCTCGACCAGGCCCTTGTCCAGCTCGGTTGCTTCGCCCTGCGTGACCAGCTCGACCTTCTTGCCCAGCTTGGCGGCGAGGTCGCGCATCATGCGCGGGAAACGGTTGAAGACCACCGACATCGGAATCATCCGGATCGACATCACCGCTTCTTGCAGGTCGCGGGTGTTGCGCTCCAGGTCGGTCAGGCCGCTCAGCAGTTGCTGGTTCAGCGCGGCGTCGACGTTCTTGCTGTTCTGCGCCAGCATCGCTTGCGTGATGACGAGCTCGCCGACCAGGTTGATCAGCTGGTCGACCTTCTCGACCGACACGCGCAGCGTGGCCGATTCAGCAGCAGCGGCGGCGCGAGCCTCGGCTCGGCCGGCTGGCTTGGCCGCCGGGGTGGACGGTGTAGCGGGCGTGGCGGCGGCGGCTTCGGGTGCCGATTCAGGCGTGGCGGCGGCGGCAATTTCACTCGCCTGCACCGGCGAGCCGGGGGCGTCGTCGAAGAAACCGTAGCCGAGGTCCGGCGGTGACTCTTCTTTCGGGGCGCCGGCGTTCTCGTGGAAGAAGCCGTAGCCGGCGTCCATCGGCGCGATCTGCATCAGTTCGCGGGCGATGTGGAAGGTGAACAGGTCCAGCAGGTCGTTGTCGCTGGAGGTCGTCACGATCTTGAAGCGGCGCATGCCTTCGGCGCTCTGGCCGTTGGACAGTGCCTCGATCGTGCCGAGGTTGGTGATTTCCTTGAATAGGTCGAACAGGCCGTCGGCCGCGGCTGGGTCTTCCAGCGGGCCGACAGTCAGCGCAATGGCCCGGGCGATCACACCGTTCTTCGGCATGGCCAGCGGCGCGGGCGCAGGTGCTGCGGCTGCAGCGGCGGACGCCGGCGCAGGTGCGCTGCCGCCTTCGGCCAGCGCGCGGATGTGGGCGACCAGTTCACGCGTGTCGACGGCATTGCCGCCTGCGCCCTGGTGTCGCGCCAGCAAGGCCTTCAGTGCGTCGCCCGAGGCGAGCAGCACGTCGACCATCTGTGAATTCGGTTGCAGCTCATGGCGGCGCAGCTTGTCCAGCAGCGTTTCCATGTGGTGCGTCAGTTCGGCCACGTCGGAGAAGCCGAACGTGGCGGCGCCGCCCTTGACCGAGTGAGCGCAGCGGAAGATCGCGTTCAGCTCCTCATCGTCGGGGGCATCCACGTCCAGTTCGAGCAGCTTCTGCTCCATGTTCTCGAGGTTCTCACCGGCCTCCTCGAAGAACACCTGATAGAACTGGCTCAGGTCAATGCCGTCGCCCAGGCTGCTGTTGTCGCTCGTCATTTCGGCCATGTCTGGCTCCTCACTTCTTACGTCTGTTGCCCTCGTGCCCTTCCAGGCTCACCCGCTGTGGTCAGCGGATGACCTTGCCGATCACTTCGATCAGCTTGGCGGGGTCGAAAGGCTTGACGAGCCAGCCGGTGGCACCGGCGGCGCGGCCTGCTTGCTTCATCTGGTCGCTGGACTCGGTGGTCAGGATCAGGATCGGCGTGGCCTTGAACTTCGGGTTCTCGCGCAGCTTCTTGGTCAGGCTGATGCCGTCCATGCGGGGCATGTTCTGGTCGGTCAGCACCAGGTTGAAATCACGGGTGCCGGCCTTTTCCCAGGCGTCCTGGCCGTCCACCGCCTCGACGACGTTGAAGCCGGCGTTTTTGAGGGTGAACGCCACCATTTGGCGCATCGAGGGCGAATCGTCCACGGCAAGAATCGAGTGCATCGCTTTTCTCCGAAAAGTCTGGAAGGGATTGGGGGCGGGGGCTTAGAGAGGGGAAGGGGTCAGAACAGCTCGACGGAACCGGCGTCCATCTCGTCCTGGGTGACCGGATTCGGTCGACCAGGGCCGTCCTCGACGATGGTGGAACCGTCCTCATCGTCTTCGCCCATCGCATCCCGGGCGATTCGGTCGGCGCAAGAGCGCAGGCGCTTTTGCGTGTGGGCGATCAGCTGGATCGCCATGTCGTGAAACTGCAGCGCGGTGATCGCACCGGCCAGGTTCTGCATGGCGCCCTGAATCGCGTCTTGGTCTGCATCGGGCAGTGCAGCCACGATCCGCATCAGGTCGTGGATCTGGCTGGAGGCCCCGTAGAAATGGCCGGACAGCGTCTCACTGGCGTCGTCCAGCAGGCGCTGCAGACGCTCCAGGTCGTGACTGGCCACCATCAGGTGGTCCTGCAAGTCAGCGGCTGCCATCAACGGCAAGCCGGGGTTGCTGTCCGGTACGGGGCTTTCTGAATTCAGCATCGTGGCTCCGCGGTGCTCTTCGTGGGTCCGGGCCTGGCCGTCTTTCGGCCTGCTCGGAAGTTGTCAGGGATTTTTCGGCAGTACTGGTCTGCTTATTGACCCGATGACTGGGTCAAAACAGGCCCTAATTCCGCCAAAGGGCCCCGCACCTGCACCCGAACGGCTGCGCGATACTCGACCCATGAAAGGCGATATCGGCGCAAACACGCCAAGCCGTAGCCTGCGCGTGCTGCACATCGAAGATTCGGAACTCGATCACGAGTTGGCGATGGCCCACCTGCGGCGTGGTGGCGCCCAGATCGAGGCGGTGCGGGTCGACAGTGAGCTCGGGTTCCGGGCCGCACTGCGCGAGCGCTGGGACGTGATCCTGTCGGACTTCAACATCCCCGGCTTCTCAGGCCTGCACGCGCTGGACATCTTGCGCGACAGCGGCATTCAGGTGCCGTTCATCCTGGTATCGGGCGAAATCGGCGAAGACGTGGCGGTATCAGCCATGCGCAACGGCGCCGCCGACTATCTATTAAAGGCCAACCTCGCTCGGCTGGCCCCGGCGACCGAGCACGCGATCGACGCCTTTGACACCTTGCGTGCCCGCCAGCGGGCCGATCGTGAGCTGGCCGCCTCGCGCCAGCGGTTGTCCGAGCTGGCCCAGCATTTGCAGACCAGCGTCGAGATGGAGCGCGCGGCGATCGCCCGGGAGATCCATGACGATGTCGGCGGGTCGCTGTCTGCGCTGAAGTTCGACCTGGCCTGGATGACCCGCCACGCTACCACGCCTGAGCTGAAGACCCGGCTCGACAGCGCGATGGAGACGGTGACCCATGCGCTGGAAGCCAGCCAGCGCATCATGCACAACCTGCGCCCGGCGATCCTGGAACAGGGCCTGGTGGCAGCGCTGCAGTGGATGGCCAACCGTTTCGAGCGCCGCACCAACGTGGTCTGCAGCTTCCGCACCAGCCACGACAACCCTCAGCTGCCGCCCGGCGTGCCGCTGGTCGCTTACCGCACGGCGCAGGAAGCGCTCACCAACATCAGCAAACATGCCCAGGCGACCCGGGTCGGCATCGACCTGTCGCTGGCGCAAGGCGTGTTGTCTCTTGAAGTCAGCGACAACGGCAAGGGCTTGTCCGAAGCCGACCTGGCCAAGGCGCGCAGCTTCGGCATCCGCGGCCTGCATGAGCGGGCCACCACGGTCGGCGGCTGGGTCGACCTTTCCAGCGGCGCGGGAGGCACCACCCTGATACTCTCGATCCCGCTGGGGCACTACACAACTGGCCCCGCCGAGGGCACGCACCCCGGCGAATCCGAACACGATCCGTCTGCTTGGGGAGAGTTATGACTCGTGTCATCGTCTGCGACGACCATGCGCTGATTCGGCGCGGCATCCGCGACACGCTGTCCGACGCGCCCGACATCGAGGTCATCGGCGAAGCAGGTGACTACGGCGAGTTGCGCACACTGATGCGCAAAGGCGGCTGCGACGTGCTGGTGCTGGACATCAACATGCCCGGCCGCAGCGGTCTGGACGTGCTGCACGTGCTGAAAGACGAAGGCTCGACAGTCAAGGTGCTGGTGGTCAGCATGTACCCAGAAGACCAGTACGCGATCCGCGCGCTCCGGGCCGGTGCCTTCGGTTATGTCAACAAGGGTGGCGACCCGCACCTGCTGGTGCAGGCGGTGCGCACGGTGGCCCAGGGCCGCAAATACGTGACGCCCGAGATCGCCCAGATGCTGGTCGAAAGCCTGACCACGCCCGAGGTGGCCAATGCGCACGAGAAGCTGTCGGACCGCGAGCTGCAGACGCTGGTGATGATCGCCTCGGGCAAGCGTTTGGCCGACATCGCCAACGAGTTGACGCTGTCGCCCAAGACCGTCAGCGTCTACCGCGCCCGGGTGCTGGAAAAGCTGGGCCTGACCAACAACTCCGAGTTGACCGTCTACGCGATCCGCAACGGGTTGGTGGGCGAATAGAACGGGGGCGCCGGGTCGCGGTGATCCACGCACTTTTCGTCTGCTCGCAAAACAGGCTGCGCAGCCCGACCGCCGAGCATGTCTTCTCGCAGTACGAGGGCGTTGAATGCGAGTCGG
>Ga0307515_10001433_pt1 | contig 53916 bp, 39 predicted proteins | sample 17_EM_MG_FD_194513 | JGI IMG/M metagenome (GOLD analysis project Ga0307515, IMG submission 194513) | Populus trichocarpa ectomycorrhiza microbial communities from riparian zone in the Pacific Northwest, United States - 17_EM | ecosystem: Host-associated > Plants > Roots > Unclassified | place...
ATTAAATAAATTTTTTTTATAATAAATTAAAAATAAAAAAAAAAAAAAAAAAACAATAGTCGAGATAATGAATATCATGTGTGTGTATGTTTCAAATTGAAAATGATGAAGTTAAAAAAAATCTAGAAAAATCAAAAGAAAGAAAAATCACTTAAAAGAGAGAAGATCATAATTGAATGAATTTTTGCTCTATTATTTTTTTATTAAAATAATATTTTTTTTATTTTCTAAACGAATAAAAAATCAAAATTCATTAATTATTTTTTTACTATTATTTTTTTATCAAAATAATATTATTTTTGCTTAATGCTTTTCACCAACGCAATCAATTAGCCAGATGGTTCGCGCGCACAGATTGGTATTTTTTGGGGTTTTTTTTTTCCTTTTTTAAACACAGTTCATTACTTGCTTTCATTTGCCGAAATCCCCCAAGTTAAAAATTTCGGAGTTTTCTTGGTAACATGCGTTCTCCTTGGACCAAGCTGCAATGTAGTTAAATTGTCTAAAACTAATTCACCATGAGAGATATATATATATATGGGGCTCCAGAAAACGCAGATAAATGATGAAAAACAACCACCTTGTCTACCGTACCGAAGGAATTAGCAGAAAAATATTGAAAATGGCGAAACTTCTTTTGGTCACCCGACATCATATCATCACCTAAACCCAATTCATATTTAACCATAGATGTTACTGTTATAGGATTGTTCCCGTGCAGAAACAAGCAGTACAAAAGGGCATGTAGGGCATCTGCTGCTAAAAGTCTAGATAATTCTATGCAAGTTTCTAGGTGCAAGTCAACAAACACTAACAATATGGAGACATAAGCTTAAAGCCATTACCTCGACTCCCATGGTAACCTGAAAAGAAAAAAGACAATGTCTACTACAAAGAAAACCCTTTTAGAGGGGCAAACTTTTCCAGAATTTCAGCTTCACGCTTTTCAGCATTTGTCCTTTTTAGCTCCCATTCTGAGATTTTGGAGTTGGCAACCTGAATATCACGCACAACAGTTGGAATTGAATTTGCCACCATCCCTTGAGCAGAGGCCACCTCAACCTTTGCTGCCTTGTTATTCTCAATTGTACTAACAAGCTCCCCTCGCCAGGTCTGAAGTTGAAAAATTTGATTGTCAATTTCCTGCACAGTCAGTAAGTTGGAATCAACCTGTGACTGGAGCTGGTCTGCTCTTTCCTTCAATTCATTATATTCATTCCTCAGAGAGTTAACCTTCGCCTTGTTTGCCTCAAGGATACCAAACAAATTGTTAACGCGCTCTATTGTTTGCCTACTCTCAACAAAAACCTCGCTGAACGATGGGATTTCCTCAATCAATTTTAACTTAACAAGTTGTTCAGCACTGAGGGTGGGATCCTTCAGTAGTTTGGAAGCTAGACTAGTAAGTTTGGAAATGTTTCTGGAAGAGACCAAAGTGGGAAAATCCATGACTAGAAGGGAACAAAGCTTGCTTCGATCTTTAGCCATATCACTTTCGGTAAGAGGAGTATCAGAGCCTGCAGAGTATGATACTTGGGTTTCAGGGTGAGGTTGGGTAAGAATGTCTTCTAAAGAACTGAGATAGTTATCAAAACCCTCCGGGATCACATTAACTGCAGGTTCAGTCTCAGTTATTCCAATTTCACCACCAGCAGCATGAAACACAGATCGTTTAGAAGAACGTGTAGCTTTTCGCTTAGATGCGGATGCCGATGTAGGTGTATCATGTTTTGCATCCTGTTTTCTTTTCCTCTGGCTGGACCGTGGTGTTTTTTTTTTCTTTTCTTCAGCTTCTTCAGTTAACTCGGGTAAAATCTGCTTCCTTTGCCTCCGACCATAACGGGGATTTTCTACATTCCCTTCTTGAACTTTCAAAGTTCCATCCTCAGGAGGATTCTCAAGAGGAAGAGGAGCAGGTTTTACTGAAACAAAGATGAGAATCAAGCCACTTGGTCAAAGCACCACTGTAGCTGAGCAAAACATTATCCAAAGTAGCATGAAATGGCTAGCCCAATGACATCAACAATCCTAAAAAAAAATTTAAATAATTCAAGCGCTTCATATACTGCAATGGAAGAAAAGAACCAACAAATATGCTTAAGGAATTTGTTTGTCCCTACACTAACAAATAGCAAAGATGAAGCTAAAAGAAAATGCAGCATAAGAAAGGGCTTGAAAATCTGAAAGCCATGATCTAAGAAGAATATATGAGAATGTGGAGCTTTTAGTTGGGAACTGTAATGGGAGCTTCCTTATTTGAAATTCAGTAAAATTTAAAAGCTTTGCTGTGTTGAGTCTTCTTCTTCCTCATTTAATTTGGGAGAATGCCTTACGCTAATTTCTTGTAAATTTTCAGTTTTTTCATTCTTTTCTATACAAGAAAAATACAAAAGAATAGACAGCATCGGTGTCAAAATTTATGCTCACCTTCTTTTGGAGACTGCACTTTTGCTGGTATCTTCCATGTAAACGATGCAAAGAATGCATCAACATCTGCACTTGGGAATTTGGTTCGAATAAAACTTTCAAGAGCAGGCTTGCTAGCAAACATCTTCTTCCTTTTTCCATGAATGCTTTTTGGAGGGTAAATGAATCTATCCTGGAAGTACCCGGAGGAGTTAACCCTCCTTCCAACTCTCCATTCCCAATTATCACCAGGATTCGGCCAATCTATTGGAGCATATGGCAAACCTTCACCAGTTTCACCTGGCATAACTAGCCTGAGAGAATTGTTCACATCTATCGGGGTCCTGCTACCATCACTCTTGTTGGGGGTATCACTATCCATAAATTGCTCATTCTGCTGACCAGATAAATTGTGCTCATCTATCAGGTGCCCACCCCTATTTCTTTCATGATGGACATCATCGTCCACAAATTCCTCCTTCTGGTGATCGAAATTGTTTTTCTCATCTAGCAGGTGCACGTGACCGTTACTCTCATGGGGGATATCGTTCTCCATGAATTGTTGTTCATTCTGCTGACAGCTTGTTGAGCCATAACTATCATCACAATGACATGAATCCCAACATAACATAAGAATCAACTAATGCAAGGAAATGGCTGAATCATCTCTAGGTTCAAAGAGAAGACGTTAATGTCATCCATACAGTACGGTTTTAAAGAATATCATTTGAGCAATCATATCGTTGCATATCATCTACTATTGCAGAACTTAGAAATTCTGTAGCCCGTACACTTCTTCAAGTCTAAATTTATTCACATTTAAGCTGAACACTTTTAAGGCTCTTTGGTTTTACTATTTTCAAGGGTCATTTGGAAAACATGCAACATTTATACACCAATGGTTTAAGAGTCACAATTTCACTAATTAAGTAAAAAGGAAAAAAACTCTTCACTGGAGGTAGAATCTTGCTTTGCGTGTAGCGAATTGATTGTGCTTGATTTGAATCATCAGGAGGTTAATTTTAGCTCCCCATTTTCGATGCAGACAACATGTAAAGAATAAGAAACGGGATCTCCTGGGTTCTAATAAACAAAAGCAAAGAGAAAAAAAAAAGGAATTGCAAACAAAAAATTAAAGATAAAAAACATACTCTGGACCGAAAATCAAACCAAATGCAGTCCGTGGACCGTGATCGTGAGGTTTATTGGAAGGAGAGTACAGCGGATCTGACATGATTTAATTTATACACCCAATAGACCTTTCTTTCTTTCTTTCTTTCTTTCACCTGCATGGAGAGAAAAGATAACTGAAATCAAATCAAAATCATCAAGTAAAACAAAGAAATCATATGAATCTAAACAACACGTAGTCGAACAGAACTGTCTGAATTGTGATCCCTGTGAGCTAAGATGCTAGAAAAATTAGCAAAACGCCGAGGTCATGCTCTTGCATGTAGAAGATCGGACCTGGGAGGTTCTTTTTAGGAATTGTCGGTAAGTGGAGGGTGGAAATTATATTCCTAACCTTCTGGATAGCGAAAGTTTTGTGCTTTTATGACTATCATCTTGTAAATAAGTGAAATAACAAGGTCCAATTCCTAGTAATAATTTCACTTGTTGATTAGTGCGTGCTATAAACAACCAACAATGAGTGTCTTATTTTTTTTTTTTTGATTTACGTTGGATGTCCGGGCCAGCTTACGCGCATCACGGCTATTTCTCACGGCCCACTGGACATCCTGGAAGCCCGGGAGCAGGTAAGGCACCGCGGGGGTGACAGGCGTGCACATAGAAGGTCGAACCCGGGACGGGGACGGAACAAGTCACACGATTGACCACAGCAGCTAGACCCTCAAGTGCATAATGAGTGTCTTTTAACTCCACAGGCGACGAGTGTCCAAATGCATGAAACGAAGAAAACTCCACTGTCTATGTTACTCCTCTGGAATTAAAGTTAGTAAGAATATATATTAGAATACTAACCAATGATATCGTAACAAAGCACGTTAAATATCCAAAAAATAAAATAAAAAATTCATGAAAAGATTAGAGTTTATATAAATTTAAATATATAAACATGTAAAATAATAATTTATAATAAATATATTTTTAATATAAATATAATAATAGAATATTTACATATATATTGTATTATCGATAAAAATGTATATACTTAAATTAAATCAAATGAGAGTAATTACTTGTTAAAACACCTTAAAATAATAATACTTTTATTGTTGTCAATGATGAATATTTTGTCCTTAAAACTTTATTAGTCTTCACTTGTACAACTAAAATATCTGCAGCATGTCTCACAAGATTTCAACAACACTATATTGGTTTAAATGCATTTTTAAACAAAGTTTTTGAGCCAAAAAATATAAAACTAAAAAAATCTCTTAACAAGATGAACCTAAAATCTAAATTTGAAAAGAGAAAAAAAGAATAAAAAAAAACACTGAAAACAAGATGAGAAAGAGTGCGTAAAATATGAAAAAATCAAGTCATAAGTTCTTTCTTCACTCCCCTTTTTATAGTGAATTTTAAAAGTTAAAAGGTTGAAGAATTAATTATTACCATTATCAATCTTTAATTAGCCGTCATAAATTAAGAATTAAATATAGAAAAACTAAGAATATTTTTGAATAAAAAAATAAAAAATTAATTTCTTATTTATCTATAATTTATTTAATTAAAATAAACTTTCAACAACTCCAACCGAACTAGTTGCCCCAAGTCAAATCATTTATGCCCAAACTAGCACAACTAGAACTAACTCACTCGGCTAAACTAAACTAATTATCAAAACTAAGAAATTAATGTTTTCCTCTGAAGAAAAAGAAAAAAACTGAATGCATGTTGCAAATGTGGTTATTTTTTTTTTAGTTTAACGTGAGTGTCTGGACCAGCTTGTATGCACCTCGACTAATCTCACGGGCCCTGAAGTTAACGACCATGTAAGCTTCCAGTGGCCATCATATGAGCAACCACAGGACTTGAACCTGAAACCACAAACAGAGCAAACCTCTTGGTTCCAAACTTTTATTATTGGACCACCACCTAGATGGTTAATTAATTTTACTTTTCAATAACATGGTCGATGTTGTTTTCATAGTTCAGTGTGAAATTTTTTTTGGCATTTCTAACATGGCGTGTGCTTATTATATGTTATTTAAATTTCATTGAACATAAAGCAAATACAGCAACAGCTCATGTACCCAATATTGCTCCAGATTGTTTTCAGCTCTGCACCAGCGCTCTGTCCACTGAGGTATGCAAATCAAGCACTATAAGGCTCAAGCACTTGGCTATTCCGGTGCATGCGTTCAGTGCATCTTTCAATCCAACGCATTTTCACTATAAGCTCAGATCAGCGCGTGAAAATGAAATAAACTTGAGCAATGGTTACTTCAAGTGATGGAAGAAAAAACCCACAGCCCTGGCATTGATTGAAGCATGGCAACGGCAATGATTGATCAACTCAATCAAAAGGGATCGATGATCAACATGGCATGGCATGTCGAGGTCTCAAGGAAGATAAGAGATTTAGAAAGAACCCAGTTCTGTGTGGTATATTTAAGAAGATGAGGATTACCAGGAAATGCTTGAGCAAATAAGGATGTTACGCATGCAGACTAACCTGAAAATCACATGTTTGGATGTATCATCGAGGCGTCTACGATCCACTAATTAGCAAAGAGATCATCAAACTATTTACCCAGACACCAATTCTACAGTCTTGCGTTCTCCTTAAATATAGCTTTATCACTTCAATAAAATAAGGATTCTGTAGAGTACTCTCACCAGTGGCTTCTAGTTCTTACATGAATTTCTTAATCATTGCGCCATAAAAAAAAAGATACTAGCACACGCAATATACATAGATGTGAAACCAAATTCGTAGACGTGCACAAGCACTTGTGCGTGGGCAACACTACTGTGAATTATACAACAGAAGTACAAAACAACCCAAATGACGACATAAAAATATATGAAACAAGCTGGCTTGAACATTCCAGGAGAAATGCTTCCTGCAACTGCAAAATATCGAATCATTAGTTCTTAAATAAGCCTCATTCAATTTTCAATAGAAGGAATGTTCACTTGAATCTTTAGACGATAACTTTTAACCAGACACATATTTTATCTCTACTATAACTTAATGCGTCCAATCTGCATTGTGGGCTAGAAGGCTAGAAAGAGTAGTACTATCATGATTATCGAAAAAAAGAACAAGAACTTGATGATGAGTGGTAAGCTTTCAAACAGAGAAACACCACATGCTTGGTTAACCTCGGAGATCATAGCACATTGAGACGTGAAGGACTTTTAGGTTAGTAGATGTAACTCTAGTTACCTGCTCGAACATAATTTCCAAGAAGCTTAGCTTCTATTTACTGAATAACTGGATTCATGCAGAACCTTTTGAGTAATGATTCCTGTTCAAGTATTCTTCATGCATTATCATCAGCTGCTCTGCTACCTGCTTGGGGTTTCAATTATACGATTAGAAGTTATGACCAAGAAGTTATAAACTGCATTTATAACTTTATCAATAGAGTTCTATTGCCAGAATAAAGTAACACCTGATATTGTGGCTAATTATGCAGATCATTGCACTGTCATTTCTCTTATACGCATAGGTTAGGAAATATGAAGTCTAAACAAGAAGAACAATGTGCTGGTGAACGGTGAAGAGAAAGTCTTTTATCCGTGTATGTTTATCTATAAGGGAAGTGTGAATTCATTTTCAATAATCCGTTTGGAAAGGCCTCGAGAATGCTTTACATTAACTCACAAACAGAAGGATTTAGTAATCTATGATCAAAACATGATTCGAATTGTACATTAAGGAATTACCACAAAGAAGCAATTCATACCTCTTCAATGCTGCCATCCTCAATCTCTGTATTGAAAGAAAGCAACAGACTTTCGTGGAGCAAATTCTCTAAATCCTCAGCATAAAGTGTTCCTGCAAATAATTCTTATTAAAATTCAAGCTAGACCCAATTAAGATTTAAGAATAAAAGAATCAATTTGACCTTTAGATTGAGAGAACCAAGAGAAGATATCAAGAACTAGCTGGTGGGATTTCTGAAGGGAATCGTGGCCACCCCACTCATTTTGAACAGCCATTTGTAGACCATTCCATCGAGAAAGAAGCAGCGCAATGCCCTCCCGGAGATGAGAGACAGCAACCTCTGGCTTTTTCAAGGTAGTGGATACCTTGTTATGGCCGTTCTTAACAATGGATTCCATTTTATAGCCTGACTTGGCCTTTGGTTGATCTGCTCCCAGTCTCCTCAACAAATCCGCTCCTTCTCCCTTTTTATTTTGGAGACAGAGAAAGAAATGGCAGAGCAAGGAATGATTCCCCCCTTTTTTCCCGTCGAGGGTTTGTGCGCTAGAGTCTGGGATCAAAAGAGAGGGGCTCGGCGCGCGAGAACGAGGGAGGCGTTATTTTGATCACGTGCCATAAATAGAGGTGTAAACTGTAAAATCTACTCTTTCTCTAAAACTTCTCAAATAATGCAAAAATAATGAAGGTTCAGACGTGAAGAGTTAGATATACAAATTATAAAATAAAATACTTATTTTGTAAATCATCTAAATCAAACAAGTTGAAATTTTAGGTGTAAACATATTTTCCTTTTTAAAGAATAAGGGTCTAAATCGAATTAAATAATAGTATAAGGAGTCCTTTTTAAAAACTCAGCCTTTGTAACTGTACAGTCGATTTAAAACTTTAGACCTTTGGCGCCACCATACCAAACCATGACCACGCCTGCCACCCATGACCTTCCTCACCCCAAATTCACTCGCAACCATTCTCGAAACCGCCGTCTCAACTCACTCTTCTCTTCTCGGCCGAGCCACCCATGCTCAAATCCTCAAGACTCTCCAATGTACAATCCCTCCCTTCCTCTCCATCCACCTCATCAGCATGTATTCCAAACTCGACCTCCCTAACCCAGCCCAACTCCTCCTCCAACTCACCCCAACTCGCTGCGTCGTCACCTGGACCGCCCTCATTTCTGGCTCTGTCCAAAACGGTTATTTCTCCTCTGCTCTCCTTTATTTCTCTAAAATGCGCCGTGAGAACATCAAGCCTAACGATTTCACTTTCCCTTGCGCGTTCAAAGCATCCACTGCGCTTTGCTTGCCTTTTGCAGGGAAACAGATTCATGCGATTGCGTTGAAGTTGGGCCAAATTAATGATAAATTTGTTGGATGCAGCGCGTTTGATATGTACTCAAAAACTGGGCTTAAATTTGAAGCGCAGCGACTGTTTGATGAAATGCCTCCAAGAAATGTTGCTGTGTGGAATGCATATATTTCCAATGCGGTGCTTGATGGGAGGCCAGGGAAAGCGATTGATAAGTTTATAGAGTTCCGCCGGGTGGGTGGAGAGCCCGACTTGATAACATTTTGTGCGTTCTTGAATGCCTGTGCTGACGCAAGGTGTTTGGACCTTGGGAGGCAGTTACATGGGCTTGTGATTCGCAGTGGGTTTGAAGGGGATGTGTCGGTTGCAAATGGGATTATTGATGTTTATGGGAAGTGTAAGGAAGTTGAATTGGCAGAAATGGTTTTTAATGGGATGGGGAGGAGGAATTCAGTTTCATGGTGTACAATGGTTGCTGCTTGTGAGCAGAATGATGAGAAGGAGAAGGCTTGTGTGGTGTTTTTGATGGGTAGGAAGGAAGGGATTGAGCTGACAGATTATATGGTTTCAAGTGTTATCAGTGCGTATGCAGGGATTTCAGGACTTGAATTTGGGAGGTCAGTTCATGCACTAGCTGTGAAAGCATGCGTGGAGGGCGATATTTTTGTCGGCAGTGCCCTTGTTGACATGTATGGTAAATGCGGAAGTATTGAAGATTGTGAGCAGGTCTTTCATGAGATGCCTGAAAGGAATTTGGTTTCTTGGAATGCTATGATTAGTGGGTATGCACACCAAGGGGATGTTGACATGGCCATGACACTGTTTGAAGAAATGCAGTCTGAGGCGGTAGCAAATTATGTAACACTGATCTGTGTGTTATCGGCTTGTAGTAGGGGAGGGGCTGTTAAATTGGGAAACGAGATTTTTGAGTCAATGAGGGACAGGTACAGGATTGAACCGGGAGCAGAGCATTATGCTTGTATTGTGGACATGTTAGGGCGGGCTGGAATGGTAGAGCGTGCTTATGAGTTTGTACAAAAAATGCCAATTCGTCCAACAATTTCAGTTTGGGGTGCTCTTTTAAATGCTTGTAGGGTGTACGGGGAGCCCGAGTTGGGTAAAATTGCAGCTGATAACTTATTCAAACTTGATCCCAAAGATTCAGGCAACCACGTGCTGCTTTCAAATATGTTTGCTGCTGCTGGAAGGTAAGTTAATTGTTTAAAGCAAACCTTATTGTTTTTCAGAAATGCTACAAATTCAGGCTAGTTTTTAATTAGAAGGTTTTTGTATCTGCTTCCTTGAAGTTCCTGTTATTTTCTGCTGCTGATGTCAATGTACTTCTGTAGTCGGTGTACTGTTTTAACCCCATCATCTTGTGATGCAATGACTGGTTTATTTTGAACTACAGGGCATAAAAAATGGTATGTTTTAGGGTCATCATTGAAGAATGAAAAATTTTCACCTGAATCCATCTTTCTTTCAAATGCTACACCTTATAAATTGTTATGTTCGTGGGGGAATGGTGTTCTCTGTCTCTGGCCCTCATGCTAGACAATGGGAGCAGCCTTCCCCATATGTCGAATAACCACTCACTCATCTCAAGAGTGAAATTTAAAATCTTCAATGTGAAAGATCCAAGTTTAAACACCAGATCCGTTTAGGAACATGGCAACACAGTTCATGGAATCTCTGTAGCTACAAACACGGAAGTTGTCTTTGTCTGGACCTTCAGAATCAGGACTCAGGGATGATGCTGTTCTTGCAGGTAGAAATAATGCTTCACCTGTTGTGACTGTCTTAGTTTCTCTCCATTTATTATCTGAAAAGGTCGAAACTTCCCAGTCAAGTTTGCGGTTATATCTTAGCAAAACCTTGTAGCCCCTTCACCATTACTTGTAACCCAACTACCCTGGCCGATGTTTTTGGTAGCCATTATTTTAGACTTGATTGAGAGGGTCCCTATCCTGCTTGTTTGTTGCACATCTAATGTACTAATAATTGGAGTGGCTGCTTCCCCGTAATATACTAAAGATTGTTCGTTCACCATGCTGTTCTTCCATCTGCTTTAAGTAATTGGTTTTTCAAATTTAGCCTTCTTCTTTGTCTATATTTTCCTTCTGCTTGCCAACCAACTATCTGGGACCGTAATGCAGGTGGGATGAAGCAACCCTTGTGAGAAAAGAAATGAAGGATGTTGGGATCAAGAAGGGTGCCGGTTGTAGTTGGGTTACTGCAAAGAATAAGGTCCATGTCTTCCAAGCAAAGGACACATCCCACGAAAGGAATAGTGAGATTCAGGCAATGCTAGTTAAGCTAAGGACAGAAATGCAGGCGGCTGGCTACATGCCTGACACCAACTATGCTCTCTATGATTTAGAAGAAGAAGAGAAAATGACAGAAGTTGGGTACCACAGCGAGAAGATTGCCCTTGCTTTCGGGCTTATAGCCCTCCCTCCTGGAGTACCTATAAGAATCACAAAAAATCTCAGGATATGTGGTGATTGTCATAGTGCCTTCAAGTTTATCTCAGGCATTGTTGGGAGAGAAATTATTGTCAGAGATAATAATAGATTTCATCGGTTTCGGGATAGTCAATGCTCATGCAGAGATTTTTGGTGATGATCTTTTACTCAATTTACAATAGTTTTACAGGTTCGATAATTTTCAGATAAGACCTTAAAAAAACAAAAAAAAACCTTACCCATGACAAACTTGTAACTGTATTTCAAGTTTTGAAGAATATTTAGAAGTGTGGTAGTATTTTTTTTTTCAAAAAAATATTAAAATAATTTTTATTTTTATTTTTTAAATTTATTTTTAACATTAACATATTCAAATCATCCAAAAAAAAATAAAAAAATTAAAAATTTTAATTTTAATTTTAATGAGAAGCAAGAAGCAAGTTGAAAATTATTTTCAAATACCCTTCGAATTCAAAGAAATGATTCATAATTTTGGTGATTGATTTTCAATTTTGTTTTTCAACCAACCATCTGCAATTTTAGAGTTTACGTTTTTCTTCTTGTTTAGATGTGAGACTTACTAGTTCATCGACTACTCTGATTCTCTTGTAATTCCTTGCTTCTCTGTTCAGAGTGAGATTCCAGCACACTGGCGTTTCAAAATTCTGGTGAATTTTTTTATGAATATATTTTTTGTCTTTTAAAAATCTTAGATTTAAGAATAATTAACTCGCTAGGGTCACCAGTAATTTTCATGATGCCACAAATTTACAACATTAGCGGTGCAGCCTATTAAGCCACGTAAGCATTAAACGAAGTCGTTTTCCTATCTTCCGCCGTACCCTCTTCTACCTCTCATATCACCAAGGAGGAACCCGGTAGAAGGAAGAACAGACAGAGAGAGGCAATAGACAAGAAAGTGAGAAACTCAAAAGCATCCACCTGACATTAATTGAAGAACAAAAGGAAGAAAAAAGAAAAAAATGGCAGTCGCTAAAGGAGCGTGCCTGAACCACATATCTCGAGAATCATCAGATGTAAGAAGGCTTGCCAATTTCTACAAAGACATATTTGGTTTTGAGGAGATAGAGAGCCCAAAGTTAGAGTTCAAGGTTTTATGGATTAAGATCTCTCCAGATCTCGCTCTCCACTTAATCGAGAGGAGCCCAGATACCAAGCTTCCTGAAGGACCCTACAGTGCATCGTCACCGGTTCTTGATCCTACCCATCTCCCTAGAGGACATCATGTCTGCTTCTCTGTCTCCAATTTTGACTCCTTTGTCCAATCTCTCAAGGTATCACAAAGCTGCTTCTTTTTTTATTTTTTATATTCTTGCTTAATATGTTTGTGTTTGTTTCAATAGCAACGACCACTATCATCAATGAGTGGCATTTACTTCCACTTGACGATTATATCACTTTTAAGAAGTGTCCGTATAAAAGATTTTTTAATAATTATGATTTTTTATTTAAGCCATAATCTAAAAATTACTTTTTGTAAATAATTTATGATAAAATAAGTTAAAATGACTTTAAATTAAAAGTATGTTTGATTAAATTTTGTAGCAAACTTTTAATGTAAATCAAAAGTTACTTCTAGTCAAAATATGCTTATGATTTTTCTTTGAATCAAAAGTTAAACTTAAAATAAACATAGTGAATTGAAGCTAAATTTTATGGTGATTGCAGGACAAGGGAATAGAAACGTTTCAGAGGTCTGCACTTAATAGGCCAATTAGGCAGGTCTTCTTCTTTGATCCAGATGGTGAGCTTTTGCAACCCCTTTTATTAGGTTTGGTGCTCAGTTCGAAGATAAATGGTGTGAAAGACTTGTGCTTCATCTTTCTGATAATGTGCAGGTAATGGATTGGAGGTTGCAAGTCGTGATGAATAGGGTTGCTCTCTACTTGTGAGTATGGTTAAATGCTGGTAGGACTACGAGGGGAAACATAAATAAAATGTAATAAAAGCCCCAAATTTACATGCAGATAGTAGTAACTCTTATGATCATGCATTATTGAAGTTCTGGATCCTTGTAAGTTTTCCTTCCTCTTAAATATGTATCGGTTAGCATTTGAATATGGTTAATGTGCAGCATGCATTTGAATAGGGTTCATATATAGCGTTGTATAGCATTATGCATGCATTAATACATGGAGCAGAAATGGAACATAGTTGCTGATACTGGATTGGATACTTTGTATCATCATTACTCGCTGATATTTCTTCAAAGAGAAATTATGGACGGTCCCAAAGCATTGAAATACCACTATTAGCTTGATCTTTAGGGGGTTACCACCGTTTTTCTTTTCCCAAGTTGTTGAATCACATGAAAGGCTTTTAGTATTATGATTTGAACAATAGGTTTGATATTATCTTTTACATGGTGTTGTGTTTTATTCTTGCTGCTGGAAGTTGGAGCCTTTTTCATCACGGCTATGCTCATTCCTTTCATCTTACAGAACTAAAAACTAAAATTGTCACCAACAAACTTCATGTAAAGCTGCTGAAATCTGATGAATAAGTGATATGGTTTCATAGTGGCATCACCCACCTTTCCACTCTATTATAATCATTTTAGTATATTACTCTGGTACTCCGTAAAAGGACCGATGCGCTCTCTGTTTGCCACTAGCCATTCCACCGGCAATAGGCAAGTTTTAGAATGTTCGGTGGACATACTGATTGAGGATTAGAATCACTTAGGGTTCCAAGTTTGTTAGTGTTATTATACTGAGCACCGTTCATCTTGTGATGCACTTGTTGCAGTGAATAGCTGGAACTTAAGCATTACTTTGAGATGAGTCATCATTGACATCTGTATCAGCAACAACCTTTCAGGAGCCCTTCTAAAAAGTAGTACCGAAATCCTTTTGTTTTGGGATGAATTAGAAGAATTTTAACGACATTCTCTGAATAAAGTTCTTGGAGTTGAAGCCTGTTAGAAATTCAGGCACAGATAGTTTAGATGCGACTTTCATTTCATAAGCTTTGGCATTACTGTCGTTTTCTGCACAATTTGTCCACCATGCTGTACTGTCCCCTCTATGATATTTGAATCCAGCAGATACACGCAATTACTAAAATTTAATCCACTAAGAGAGGGGTCAAAAAGAAAAAGAAAGGAGAAGCAACTTAATATTACGTTGAAGATGAGTCAGGGTCAGCCAAGGAGGCCTCAAGCTGGTGGGCAAGACTACAACACGGTGGGCTTGAGCAAGATCGTCCTTTGAGATATGGCGACGTTTTCAACGTTTCTGGCGAGCTTGCAACCAGGAAAGTAGCACCAGAAGATGCTAACATGATGCAGATCAGTGCGGAAAGCACCGTACTTCGACAGAACCAGAAGGGTGGTCCAGCTGCTACCATGCAATCTGCTGCAACTCGCAATGAGCAAGCTGGTTTTGTTAGTCATTGGCTGGCCAGCGATGCTGCTGCTGACCAAGGTGTTACTGTAACTGAAAATGACATTCCAGGAGCCCGCTTTGTCACAGAAAGTGTTGCTGAACAGGTTCTCTAAACAACCCTAATCTGACTGCTCGTCCTGGTGGCGTTGCCGCGTCCTTGACTGTACCTGCTAGGCTCAATGAGAATGTTAATATGTGATAAAGTGATGCTATGTGATCTATTAGCGTTTTTTGTGTCTTTGTTCAGTGTAAGATAAGCTTGGTTTCTGGCTGCGTGGTTTGTGTACTAATAACTGTAGGTGGTGAAAGTTAGTTTTAATTGCATCCGGAAGGGAGTCGTTTTTTTATAGTGAAGGCAATATACTTTTCTGTAACTAGTCGTGTCTCGTCGAGTATATAGGTTTTGGGGTCCTAGGTGGTCACTATGAACTGAGCAGGCAGCTGGCAGTTGTTTTTCTTAGTTGCTTGCTGCTCGATCTGCAACAATAAACCACCGTTTCCAGTTTTGCTCCTTTTTCGCACAGGTGTACTGGCTCTAAATGTATGGGGCACAAGCTAAATTGATTCAAGCCTGTAAGACCTTGTTGTCTAAACCTCTAAAGCGTTGTAGGCTTGTTTGCATAAACAATCAGTTTTAAGTAAATTGGGACTCAACTTACTGTCCTTGCTGAGCCCGAAGGTCTAAATGCTAAATGCATTTATCACTGGAGAAAGAAAGCACATGGCCCAATGGTTACTGTCCTTGCCGAGCCCGAAGGCGATTGTTAAAGAGTTACTGAAACCCAAACATAATAGGACTCAACTTGTTGGGTATAATAAATGTTTACCAGTTTGTATTATATTTTTCGGCATTGTTACCAAAGATGAGCATTCGATAGTGTTCTTGTTTTTGAAATCAAATTGTTGAACGTACCTAGAGGCTACATGATAGCACAGAGCAGGATTTGACTTGGACAAGAGTTTACAATACAATTTTCTAAGAGTATCAATATGATATGGCAGTTTTATATAAATCGACAAAGTTTAACAACTGCAGTCCAACAAGACGAGGGAGCCAACAGGCAACAACCCTAGAAATAGGAAAAGGATACTCGAGTGAGAACACCTTAAACCACTGTTTTTAACTTCTGAAAGACAGAAGCGCCTTTATATTCTGAAAAGCTTCTGGCTTTCACAACGTTATATGTTGGCCTCACAGAAGAGAAAGGACTTTGCCTCGTGAGCCACTTTTGTTTTACGAAAGTACAATCATGTGGCAAACAGGGTTTCGTAAGCTACCATGCAGGAAATAAACTGAAACCCACCTCTATAATGCCCACTATAAGGGCAAGATTTTTTTTTTCTACAGAAAATATGTACCATACCAGTAAGCTTTCGAGGATAAATTTCGTACGCTAGGTAGAGGAGTAGTTTGGCCTTTTGGACTATAATACTCTGCTTCTGAAGACCGCGCCATCAGTATGATCTGAGCTCGTGAATAGGTTTTGACTTTTTTTTGACTTGGTATGTTAGTAATGACAAAAAAGGGAGGTAATGGTGACTTATTTCTGGGCAGAGAACACTGGTTGGTGAGTGAGCAGTAGGGCAAAGTTGAAGAAGAGACACAATTTGCCAGCAGAGGCTGGCAAATAAGGCATAGTTTTGGTGAAAGGCTATACGGAATCGGAAAGCAAATTATCTGTAATGGTGAATATTAATTAATTGTTAGAAATTTGAGTTTTATATTTGTCTTTTAATTATTTTTTTTGCCCTTTTGAGATATCATTTTCTGGTGGTGAATAGGTTTTTTTTTAATTCATATTTTTTCAGATTCATCTTTTAGAATTTATTTAATTGGAGATTTTTCTTATTTTTTAAAAAATACTTATATAGCTTGGACATTTTTTTTTTATGTTAGGATCTAGTATAATATATACTTAGCAGTTGTGACTTCGCTTCTTATTCGAATTTAAAATGGTGATCTCAATATTATCAAAACTTGAATGTATATGTGAGGGAGAGAGAGAGAGAGAGACCATATCAATAAAAATTATTGAATGGAAAGACCAAATAAATAAATAAAAATTAAAGGGTTAATTAAGATGATTTTTTTATTTTTTACTTTTTTGTTCGAGAGGAAGAGGAGAGGCTTAATGTTTTTTTTCCTTCCGTTATGAGCTACTGAAATATGTTTAATTAGGCCTAACCTTTGGAAAGGAAATGGTAAATTAAGAATATCGTATTTGTTATAATCATTCATCTCTACATTATTGGTTCCATTTTTTTTTATCTTATGAATGGAAAATATTACTGTTGTTCCTTTTTTTTTTTAAGTACACAGAATATTAACCGTTGGCATTCAAGAGAAATTAACTACAAAACCAACATTAATTACCGTTAAATAATAATAAAAAGCATTCATGTGGCAGAAAAGTAATAAGCAAGATGTAAGAAATTATGATGAATGCTTTTATTCTATAATATAGATAGATAGATGCTACAAGGCATGCAATGAATCAAGGTTGAGAGAGGGTACGTAATTAAACAGTCAAAATTGACCGATCAGTTAAAAGAACAGATTATCTAAAATCTCTTGTGCATTTAAGATCTGGAAAATAAAGAGAGAAAGGCATTAAATTCCTTGAATGTGATTGAAGCAACTGTAAGGTAATTTTGCATGCATCGCTGAGATTGTCAATTATTTGGATGAGAGGTACTGTCATATCATATCATATCAGATCAGATCAGATCAGATCATGATGTTTGTTGGCCCAGAAAGATGTAAATGAGTAGTTGATCATGTTAAAAAAAATACAACAACACACAGAGACACACACAGACCATAAGAATTCTGAGGAAACATGCGCATGTGGTGATGTCTTTTGCAGCAATTTAATCTCAGATCATATATACTCCACAACATTTCAGTGATGGTGTTAAATAATTACCCACTGCAACGGCAACGGCAACGGCAACGGCAACGAAACTACCCCCACATCACATAACATTTTCATACGTACGTACGTAGGCATGCACACAATACACAACTCAAATCTACATTACTCTACACAATATTTTAAGTCTAGAGATGTCCCTCTGTATATGTATATATATATATATATATATATATACACACACATGTAATTATTAAATTTGACTTGACTGGAGACCTGACATAAAAATATTATACGAGTAAAGCATGGTAACTCGAGTAAATATTTTTTAAAAATAAATTAATGTAATTTTGAGTTTTCTTTTTGGACTAATCAAAGTTATAAATCAAATGAGTGTTTAATTGAGTTACTTGATTAACTTGGATAATATTTTTTTAAAAAAACCAAAACCCTATCTAAATTAGGTTTTAGATTGACCAACTACAACTAGACAAGTTTAATAATGGTGAGACTGCATAATCCTCGCTACAAAAGCCTTGAATAAAGATAGGAGTGGAAGACAAAAATAAATGTTGCTTTTCTTACTCCTCCACAACCTTGCACTGTTGCTCTCTCTCTCTGTCTCTCACCAAATAAAATCTCCACCGTTCAACGTTCCTCTATTTTTATCCCCATTGCCATTATAGCAGACACATTACAATCTCCCTGTCTGATCTCATCAAGAGGAAAAATGCCCACCATCTTCTGGAAGAACATTCTCAAATGCTTACCCACCATAACCCCGTCCTCACATCCATTGCCCTCAGAGTTGCAAGAGCATAGTGATCCATTACTATCATCCGCTACCGCCGCCGCCCCCACCACATCAGTAATGATCAAGAACTTCAACTCCCTCTATGACCTCTCCTCAGCATCCACCTCCAAATCCCTCAGTACTCCCTCCACCAACTCCTCCTCCTCATCTTACTCCGATCCTGACACCGACTCGACGCCTGATTTTGCCACCATTATCGCCTCACAACGTTTCTTCTCCTCCTCCCCTGGCCGCTCCAATTCCATCATTGAGTCCATGCAAGAGCTTCATACCCCAGTCAGTGGAGGTGTTGCCATTAAAAAGTATTCACTAGATCCTTACATAGATTTTAAAAACTCAATGCAAGAGATGATTGAAGCAAGAGAGATAAGGGACGTTAGGGCTAATTGGGACTACTTGCATGAGTTGATCTCTTGCTATCTTAAATTAAACCCTAAAAACACCCACAAGTTTATCATTAGTGCTTTCGCTGATATAATTGTTTGCCTATTGTCTTCGCCCTCGCCGGAACCCGACACCCACTGGAAACCTGAAGGCCTTCAACAACACAAGGTTTCACGTTTATTGGTGTGAGGTCAATTATGTACTGTGTACATCTTTTAAATTTTGTTTTGTTATTTTAAAAGAAGGGGCATATGTGATGTATGTTAGTGGTGGTACGTTTTTTCGTTGTTTTGTGGAATCACTTTGTATTTGGTGAGGAGGGATCGATGTTATCATGCATGAAGACACAGTAAAGGTCATTTGTAATGGAGGCAAAGTAAATTATAAATAATTTGGAAACCAAGGAATTCGCGTGGGATGTTAATGTCTCGATGATGTTTTAATTTTTAATCTTTGTCTTGTGTTGGGTTATATGCATGTGTTTAAGTTTTTCTTGTTAAGTGTTTCTAGGTACTTTGGATGGATGTTTGATTGGCCAGCAGGTGATTTTCCTAGCTAATTGGCTATGCACGGCTGCAGGCCCAAGTTGGTTTATTTGCCTTGATTTTTGTTGTGGCCCTGCACATCGACAATCAGGAGCTAACCTAGCTAGCTAGTTCTTAGCCAGGGGCGCGTTGCGATGGGATGGACCTTCGGGTAGCTAGGTTTGTGGCCTGTGGTGCGCATATCCCTTGCAACTGTCAACATTTATTTGGGATCTTAAATTACGGGTGAATGTGTGCAGAGGTACAGAACAGAAGACAGATCTTTAAACAAAGTATGTTATCTACGCTCGTTTCAGGATTGGTTTCTGTTTAGTCAAAGCCACTTTCAATTCTGGATATGTCGGGAAATCAGTTAATGCTTTCCCTTTCGGTGAATGATGATATTGTCATCTAACAAATTATCGATCTCTCTTATTAAAGGACTCTAAGAGGAGGTTTTAGATTTGCTTGTCTTTCTTTTTATGCATCCCAGATTGATGATATAATTACTTCTGACTTAGTATTTTGTTTTCCCTCTTGTTATAATGGAGAATCTTCCACTTGGGGCTAAAAATCACCGTTCAACACTTCAACTAGCTATTGCTTATTCACCCTCAAGTCGATTAATTAGTCCCAACCACCGCATAATTAGCTTTTGACTTCACAATTAGCACCGCAAATTAGAAAAATAACATCACCTATATATATATATTAACGTGGGTGTTCGGGTCAGTTTGCGTGTATCTTGACTAATTTCACGGGCTTTAAAGTTAACGATCATGTAAGCCTCTACTAATCTCGAGGGGACTCAAATTCGTGACTATTAAAAAATAAACTCAAGACTTGACCAATTAAGTTATCACTTGGAATTATCCTTACATAAATATTAACCGTGAATAATATTGTTTTTAGCGATAAAATTAATTAATGTTAGTCAAGCTAATGAGATCTAAAAAATTGCATAATCATTCGTATATATTTTGCGGCGTCTGTATATTAGCATTTAATTAGCACTAAATTTATAAATACTTGAATTTAGCAAATTCTTAATGGTCAAATGAGAGGTTATTGGCTCAATTAATCTTTCTAACCAAGTTAACAGTACATGCTCCGAGCCATCAACACGGTACTGCTCCAGACAAAAAAAAAAAAAAAGATTAACGACTTATCAACTTGATTTTTAATACAACGGAGTCCAAGTTTTGGACTGGCAAACTCGAATGAGTCCATGAAAAGCCCCAAAAAGTGCACTGTGAACCCCCATACGTGCATAGAAGAGAGGAAGAGGGCATGGCATTAAACATTGAGAGCTAGTTTTTTTCCTCTTTTTTGTATGATAGTACAGTGGGGGAGACAAAGAAGAGGATCCAAAGAGATATATACTAACTATTATCGATAAAAAGAACGAGGGGTGCTACCAACTACGACAAAAGAATGAAATATTTTGATATATATCACATATATGCTTGATTAATTAACTAATTCTTACCGTAAAGTTAGTTGGTTTAGGTAAGGTTAACACCGGACCATTTGTCCTTGTGTGCTTCCATTATTATATCTCACTCTTTAGGGCTAATCAGTTATGGCATTTGGAGGGATATGAGAGTACTATATATATAAAAAATTCACATGTTATATATATATGTATAGATAAATCGTGTCAGCTAAAGAGGTAACAATTGGACGGCCTTGATTTGTTTCTAATTATTCACCAGGACATGAAAAGAGATGAAGATGGGCGATCGATCAACGTAGATATTGAGGCCAAATGCAAAGGATAGTTACGTGTCGCAATTAAAACAAGTAGGGCCGAATATAAAAACCGATCCAGAGAATCTGAACGTTGTCTATCGTTATCTTTTTTAAATTCCAATAAATTAAAGACGAAGAGCAGGAGCAAAGTGTGAGGACGGCCTCCAGCATGCCTATAATTAATTATGTGAGTATCTAGACAAAGTTTATCGAATAAATTAGAATCCCTATTAATTAATCTTTTTGGCGGGCTAATTATCCTAGAATAATATGACCTTAAAAGATTAATTAATTACCAGTTCATCACCAAGACAAAAACTTCTATTCATCACCAGTTTGACCAATTCCCGTGTCAAACAAACCATTGAAGCTGTGTTTGTCTTCCCTTTTTTTTTTTCTCCTCTCGTTATTATTTAGCTAAGATGTTAAAATGCTGCGAGTATTTTATCTCTTTGGAAGTGAGAATTATATATATATATATATAAGACTCAAGGATTCTTCTCCTCAAGTCAAGTTTAGCAGCTATATATGAAGCTGGGTCCAATATTTATGAGTTATATATGTGGGAGAAAGTAAATCCATATCTTCTTGAAAATGACCCTAGATTGGATTTTTTCAGGATCTTAATTGTACAATGATCTGACATGCCAAACCCCGTGTGTTATACCAGGACATGTGCATCATTAATCAGGGTAAAACTAGCTTACTAACTCCCTTGAATTTGGATGCTGATTTTGTGAAAGTCCTTGGTTAACCATTTACTTAATTATTGGTGTCGATAGAGATTTCCTATTGGAAGATTTGGCAGCAAGATGCATGCATGTGTGTGCGAGGTTCATTGAGATTTGGCTTAGGTGATAAGTAGATTTGTATTACATGCTAGCTATTACTTAGAGTTTGAATCTTAGCACGTAGCTACCACAAGGGGAAAAAAATGAATGACCTACTTAAGCATAGCCATACAAGTATAAATGTCAAAGATTATGTAGTCTCGGATCCTGAAAATTAGTCTAAAAATACTTGAACTAGAAAATATGTCATTCTACTCATTATTTATTAGATCCATTATAATTAATTATGCACGGTATGGTTAATCAATGACATTTAATTATAGCACAGCTGTTTATTTTACATGACAGCAATTAATATCACACCGGGAACTGTTTGTGTTTTGCATTAAGCTTTGAGAATCACCCATGTTTTGTAACTCTTTTTTTGTTTTGTTTGTGTTGGCCTGAATAATTGAAAAACAATAATGCAAGTAGAACAGGCATTGATGTTGGAATGATATGTTTCTCAGGTTTTGGATATTTCATCTCTGTCAACTCAAAACTGATCTCCTGGATGTAGAGATCTTCGTTTTTGAGCCAAATCAAAATCCTGTTGATACATCCAAAAGTACCTGGCGTGTCACCGCCACAGCAACCGATCCCCACTATCTTACAAGAACCAGAGATGTGATGGAGGTAAAGCAGGTAAATCAAAACCTCAAACTCCAGAGAGAGACATAGTTTGGGTCTTGGAGAGTATCCCACTTTCCTTTTCCGTGGAAAAACGTGAGGATCGATGAGTCTGCCAAATTTGTTTGCTACCGCATTTAGATTTTGCTGCTTGTCTTCTGCGTCGTGGCTTGAGACAGTCCCGTGGCTTTGTGACTTGGGAATGAGAGGTCTGATGATTTAACAGCATTTCCTGTAGTTCTGGCTTTTGCAGTCCCATCCTTGACCGCATCCACAACATAGAGACAATTCCTTTGCTGTGCCTTCATCTTATATTAAAAAAGAATAAATAACACATTCTAATCCCTCAAGATTATGTGATTATAACACCAAAAATGAAAATTGTATATGATGAGATTCTGCAATCATCTAAACAAATGCAACTACTGGTATCCGCAAAGTCCAAAAGAAAAATAATTTGGTTAATAAATAATGGGGGTGGGTTAATTTGAGCTCGCCACCTGTACCCGTACACAAACCATGAAAACATTATGGGCCTTACGTTGTGAAGCCCAGCCCACACAACCTCCCTAAAGGCTAAACCCTTTCTCTTCCTTGTCCACCCACCTCCAAAAACATCTGTGAATCAAACACCCGAAAAAAAGAAGGGATTTTGAGTAATGTGGTGGTAAACAAGGGGATTTTCATGCCAAAAAGGGATTTTTCTAAAAATCGTTGGGGATCACTGTCCGATTGACCGTTCTTGTAATGTGATGACACCTGGCATAGTTTGTATGTAACTCGATGTTGAATGAGATGTGACCAATATGAGATCTAAGCATTGTTTTGAATATTTTTAGATTTCTGTCGTCGTTTTTATTATTAATGCCAGGAGGAAGAAAAACTAGCTGTTTTTTCCACCACCAAAAACATGGAACGGAAGGGATATAAGTCTTATTGATTACAAGAATAATACGATTTTCAATCCCTTTTAATTTGGGAAAATAAAAATATGCACTTTACCGTAATCTATTTTTAATTATGAGATATAAATATTTAGTTTCTGAAAATTAAAACACTCAATACAAGAATTATCAATATCTACCGATGAAGATTTTTTTATGATAATCTTCTTACTCTATTTTTCATAATCTTTACTTGTAATCTCGCAATAGCATAAAATAACATAACATCATAAAATATTAGTCTTTGCTGGTTATGTTTGAACTACTCGACATATCAGTAAAATTTTATTTATTTTTCTTCTTTGAAAATATTCTTGGTTATTGGTTATTGGCAGCAGTTATTGGTTATGAGGCAGCAGTACTGTCCATATCTTGTCTGCAGACTGTATATGGGCTGAGGAAGTGTGATTTTGAAATCACGTTTGCAGTAGCTTGAGTACCATGAATCTTTGTCCCTTGAAGGCAGGCGCCTGCAATTCCCAATTCGGAGCACTTTCTTTTTGTTTTTTGTTTTGTTTTTAATTATTATTAGAGCGTTGAGATTTTTGTTGCCACTGCCACAGCCTGGGGCAATGCCCACCTAGAATGAAGCAAACAAATTTCCAAAGACAACCTTCAATTCCCAGCAAAACCTTATCCTATCAAACACCACAAATTACCTAAAGACTAACAAAAGCTTCCCACATTTCCCACCTCACAAAAAACCATGGCAGCCCTTCATTTCACCCCATCTCCTTCCTTCATCCTAACCAGACATAAACTACCCACCGAGGTCTCTTCTTTTAAGCTCCACTACAAAGCTGGCAGATCCTTGAAGACTATAGTTAGGTCCTACAAAGTGGTGATTGAGCATGAAGGTCAATCCATGGAGCTGGAGGTCGAACCGGATGAGACCATACTATCCAAGGCGTTGGACTCTGGATTGACTGTGCCTCATGATTGCAAACTTGGGGTGTGCATGACTTGCCCAGCAAAGCTAATAAGTGGCTCGGTTGATCAGAGTGATGGTATGCTCAGTGATGATGTGGTCGAGCGAGGGTATGCACTGCTCTGCGCAGCCTATCCAAGGTCAGATTGTCAAATTAGGGTTATTCCTGAAGAGGAGCTTCTGTCACTGCAACTAGCAACAGCTAATGACTGAATGTTGTATGCTTAATGTTTAAGTGAAGAACTTTGATGTCACATATTGAATCTCAGTTCAATCTTTATCATTAGCTTATTTTTCAACAGAATGCTGAATAGATTTGCTTCTTGCATGTCCGAGGTATAATGTACAATAAAAATTTGGATCATCTCTGTCATCTCAGTGCCGACCAGCAAATCATACCATCAAATAGTATTGTCCTCTGAATTTCATTCAAATCCTCTGATTTAGAGATCGCCACTTTAGCACAGATGTGGAAGATGGGATTGATGCAACCATGCATTTGGTTGCTAACCATCAAATTCAAAGGGGAAAAGAAAAAAGAAAAAACAAAGCAGGCATTAGGGAGGATGCCATCGTGTCTTCAGCTGCTGGGGCAGTGGCCCGACATGCGATTATTTTTTAAGATACTTTTCACTTGAAAATATATTAAAATAATATTTTTTATTTTAAAAATTATTTTTAATATCAAAATAATTTAAAAATACTAAAAAATATATTAATTTAAAAAAAAATATAACTTTTTTTTAACTTCCGTTAAACTACGGAGCACAGATGCGATTGTGCCCATATTTTCGAGTACCGCATCCTCCTGTCAATCATGTAACTGCCCACTTTTCAGCTACCTCCATTCACCACAGATTCCTATAAAAATGACATGGCCCAGGAGATCGACTGTGGGAAAGCAAGGTGCTTCCTCCCCTCCCACGCTCATAATGCATAACAGAAGGGCTGGAAACATGAATATTTCAATGGTACTGGTTAGAGAGGACGGGAAGGGCAGACAACAACAAAACAAGATGAGGTCATAAGGGTGTTTCAGGTTTGGAAAGCAGCAAGGACGATGATTGCAAACAAGACAAGTGTTAAGACAACATTGTCATTATCAAGAACCCCAGAAAATAATTGGCCAAGATAAAGGCCTCATCTCGTACAATTTCTCAGTGCATGGTTATCAGATGTCTTTTCTCCTATTTACTAGCAGTGTCACAAGGATATCAAATCTTCATAACTTTTGAGAGTGCGAGTCAGTGTGCGACCCATCAATCAGGCAGTCATTAACATTACACTCACCACCAGCATAAATAAACGATCTTATGGTCCCACGGAATTTAGGAAGAAAGAAAAAAGAAAATCACCACGATTTTAGAATGGGCGACTTCGCTTAAATTCCAAAGAAGCCAGGCTGCGCTGCGTCCTGTTAAACCATCCAAACCGCTGTGCAAGTTGTCACCCTTCAATTCCAAAGAAAACATCTTCATTTCGGCATCCCGACTTCAACAAGCACACACGTGAAGACTCTTTCCTTGAGAGAGATCTCCCTTTTTCCATGCATTTAATCCTACGTGTAGTTAGCACAGATAAATGGTAGCGTGCATAATCAATGCTTGCAAGTATGATGCCAACTCATGTCTATACATTAGCGGGCGAATAACAGGGGAACATGTAAACAATCAGTGACCTGAACCTGTAAAATTCCTGCGTACCCAAGCTGTCAACACAAACACTGATAAGTTAGCATCCAAACTCCAAGAGGCTGCCTCTTAACTTAAATAGAGTTAGCAAACGGCCTACATGAAGTCAGTCAAAAGAAGGAAAATGAAATGCCTACATGAAGCTCTCCTCACCTTCTGCAGCATAAAATGCCATGAAGGATCAGAGGTTTGCAGATCAAATGACAATACATTAAATTACACCATTGTACCTCATGTCATCATCCATAGTCTACTTGGATGCTTTATGTTCCTGATGGCTCTCAATCACGACCTTCTTCCTTGTCTCAAAATCAACCTTGTATAGATCAGCAACTGTTGCAAGATAACCGTATAGAATCCTGTTTTTCTCCCCACTCCGATCCACCTTCACAAGGTTTGGATTTTTCTCGTCATCCTTGCCAAATGTCAGAGGCTGTATGCAACCCCAAGCTTTGCGTCCACGATTATCCTTCTCGAAGTGGTCTGCCAGCCGTACAGCCTCTTTCAGACCTGATTGATCACCACCAAACTTTACAAGGGTAATGCCTAGATGACCGTCTCTTCCGTACAAGGACTTTGACTTGCCACCCACAAATCCGAGATCTGACCAGAAAAGGTTAAAAAAGAAACAAAAATAAGTGTGCCGAGTTGAGCTACTGCAAATATTGAGCAGATGATGGAGCTCATAAGAATCATCATCAAGTTTTCATCCCAGGATAAACTAAATCAATGGTTCCATATATTGCATTCATAATTAATGATTCAGCTCAAAGAAAAAGAAAATACTCAGCTGAAAACAATAGCAGACACTAGAAATATCAGTTAGCAACTGTTAATCATCCAAAAGAAAATTTGATCACCCTAAATTTGAGACCTGCAGTGGTTAATGGGTAAATAGACTTTGACAATAACAAATTTGCAAAAGAAAATAGAATAAACCAGCCTGTTGTTACAGACTTCAATTAAACTAACATCAAAACAGAAGAGCAAAGAAAAAGCAAACTAATAAATCATGGAAACAAGATGCAAATAAGTAATTTCGTGCAAGGAAGCACAAACAAGTCACTGACATGAGGTGTAAGACTAAAGGTCCCATGATTCTGGTATATTGAAGGAATACAAAAGAGATATATGTAGCCTGGTCTGCATAAAACAAATACAAAATGTACAGCCTCAGAAACTGTACGCATAAAGATTGAAACCCAGAGAGTCACTGGAGGCTCAATCTTTGACAAATCTAGAAACACAAACATTCAAGTCACCCACCAGGGCCCTCAGGATATTTTGTTTCTCCTTCAGTAATAGATTTGGATGGACTGAAAATGAAAACTAAAAAGAATATAAAAGGAGTTTATGATCCAAAAAAAAGAAAGAAATCCTTAGTCTCAGACCATGACTGAAATACATGTTCTTCAGCAACATGCAAAGCAAAGAACTAGCAGAGTTGATGATCTAAACTCAACTCAAAAGCATGTTTGTCATTGCATCAAGCAAAGTAATAAAGCCATTGGAAAGCACAATCAGTTGTTGTTTTCATTGAGATCTTTGATTTTGGTGGTTTTGTTTTCTTTCATGAGTCCTTGAGCAACATAACCTTTTATGGTTCACGAGTACCATAATCATTGTGATAAGAAATGCTCAATTTTTCATGTTCTTGCTACAGTTAAGTTCATGAGTACATATTCTTCTAAGAATTTCCAAGTCTCTTATTATCTTTGCACCTCAACTAGTCTTATTGTATTTCTCAAATTACAAATTCTAAACCTCATGGAACCAGAACAAGAAAAAGTCCCAAGAGTCTTTGCAAGTACCTATGTATAAAGAGTTACTTTCTTATACTTTTGATATCAGAATTATGAGTGTTTGGTTTTAGCTTGGAAGCTATGCATGTGTGTAATGAGTGCATTATCTATCTCTCTTCCTCTCTTTCCTTGTTCTTTTATATCCACTCCCAACTTCCATCACTGCATTAACTTCTTCTCACATCAAATCAACCCTTATTTCATTTGTAAAACACCCACCCATGATGCAAATCCCGATCCATTCTTCCATCAAGTAGCACCAAAAAATACGAATCTGCAACTCTAGTACTGTTTGGGTCACTGTTCACAGCTTCCAGGCAGTCTCCATATTTCATTCTTTGCTTGCTTTACTAACTCATAATCATGCAACAGCAAACAACATCCACAACACTTACGCAAATGATTGATCCACCTAACTAGATTCTAAACACAACAATTAGTCACTGCACGAGAAAACCTGCAACCTGCATCCCAAATCCTAGCTACTTAAACTTCCCTAAAACAGAATCTATCGAGTCACAAAGCACAAAGAGCATTATATTTAAATCTGCTCAACATCACAAAGTCCTCCACCTACTGCCCAAAACTGCTCAACATCTCTTAGTTGGGTAGGTGAAATTTTATAATAATTTGGTACATTTCTGTGATATTTTCCATGAGTGAGTATCCTTTGGATAGCGGCTAGACTCATGGGGGCTAGTTACTGCAGATGAGCTTCACAGTTGTGGAGAGGCAAAAAGATCATAAAGTTCAAAATGTTGTTTCCTCAATAGTTTTATCTGAGTGAGTATAATGTAAAAGAGAGTGAAGAAGAGAACAAGCACTGCCAATGGCTGGTCTTCTGGTCTGTACAGTATAAATATTCTTCCATTACAGCAACAACAGCCCTTAAATAGTTAAGCAAAGGCCTAACACAACAAACCTCTAGCCCTTAAATAACTTAATTTTAACCATGCAATATACCATAATAAAATAATATGCATAAAAGATACTATAGAAGGAAAAACCTAACTAAAAGAAACCAGCTACAAATGCTAAAGCACCTGCTAAAGTAACCTATTAATTTTGAGCTACTAAGGTTTGCTCCCAAATAAAACATATCATCAGTATTCTTAGCAAAAAAATACACCAAAATGAGGTAGTGTACTAGTAACCAGCATCTTTAATAACTGTTGCAAAAAAGCAGGAAGTACATCCTATATAACAGGAGGGTTCTGTTGAGCAGATAAATATCATTGTATATGTTGCAACTACAGAAAGGAACTAAGGGGCACACTATACCTCTCACTTTGCTATCCATTGCTCTGTTTCCCAAACCTTCTATGCGCCCATCTTTACCCTTCCCTGTAATTGTGTTATGAATTATCACCATTGGTGGCCACATAATCAAATCATCCTGGTTTGCTCCTGCTGCATCAGCAGGTAAGAATTGGTAGGCCTTTGAGTTATCAGGAGGCTTTGAATGGTTCCATCCCATTAGAACACAGAGAGCTTTATGTAAGCCCAAGTGATCCACACGCACATCAGCATTATCTGAGCTGTACGTGTGCATTATAAGAGCATGCATGTCTGGGAAGTCTTTGGAAGACCTGTAAGTGTGCATATCAAGGGCATTGAAGAATAATAATTCAGGTTTCTCTCAGATATTGTCAAGTCTACAAGTTCAGATTAAAGAATAACAAAGACGCATTCACCACCAGATTTGAGGTAAGTTCAAGGCACAAACACACAAGTAACACATCAAGTTCACATCATAAAGCCCGCGCCTTGCATGCCTTGATCTGGCTAAACAATAAACATCAAACTTTTGAAGTGTAGCAGGCAGGTAGAGCTGGACTTTGAATCAAAACGAGCCAAGGTGATAGTTCCACCTTTGCTGTCACTTTGACATGGGACTCTCTAAGGTGAACCCCTTCAAATGTTATCCATAAGAAAAATGAACAAAATTTATTTATGTGTGACTTCCAAATAAACCCCAATAAGCATAAATCAAGATCCACAAGACAATATTTTCAAAAAAAAAAAAATTCATGACCTCAACCACAATCCTTGTAAGGAAGTTGACACACAGCTAATCACACAAACAATTTTCATATCACAGAATACCTTTCCAACAAAAATACAGTATCATGTCCAAACAACCTCAAAGGCACTAGCATTAAAGCTCATAGCACATTGTGTAACTGGCAAAACTTAAATGCAGCATTGCAGCATTAATACAGATACACCCCCTTCTTGAGTGACAGAGCATTTACAGAGCCAACACCATAGCTTATTCAGACTAGTTCTCCTTATTCTCAATAATGAAAGAATAAAATACCAATGGACTACTCTACAACCAATAGGCAAGACAAAAACTACAATATTGGAGACATACAAGGAAACAGCCTCAACATGAATAAATAAGTCACAAACTTTCACACTCAAGATGGAAAAGAGCAGAACAGAGCTGAAGAAAACACAGGTTAACAAGATTAAAGCCAGGTTGCTATAATGATAAACCCTGGTAACTCAACAAGAGGCACAGGTGACCAAGAACACCAAATCAATTTCTAAAAGGCTATAACAGTTTTTTATGATAATAACCAAATGTTGTGAACAGGCTATGCACTGCAAATAAAACATATGACAAATGTGCATCGAATGCCATGATTCACATAACACTCGAACATTCTAAGAGATTAGTCAAAGGCACCATATTCTTAAATCTTTATGGCTCCCTTTATCAACAAATGTGCACAAAAACATGATGTTAGGCAATGCCAACAAATAGTAAATATGTAGCTTGCAAAGCCTTTAAGATATAACACTTATAAGCAAAGTTGTCAATTCTGTTTCAAAGAATGTTACGGATTTTATCGGTGTGGGGTGTTTCAGTACTGGTACAGTTTGACATTTTGTTTCAGATTTACTATTTTTTTTTATATATATATAATTTGTATTCATATATAAATTTACAATAACATGTTTTATTTCAAAAAATAAAAGTGAAAAAATAAGGTCACTCAATTATGAAACTTCTATCTGAAAATGAAATTATGAAAACTTGAAAATCTTTTCAATATAGTAACTTTTCATCAAAATAACTTGAGCAATGTTTATTAATTGAGGCAACTAAGAAAAAAAATGTAAATAAGTTACTATTTCAGATAAAAATCTCGTCATTGGAGGCTATATTTTGAAAGTTATTATAAAAAAAGTAATGTTAATAAAATGATATCAACATAAATACTTGCTTCTATGCTCAAGAAGGGAGAATGATTTCTTGGAAATATAAAATGGGCAAGAAGTTCAATGACTTTAATGAGAGAGAGAGAGAGAGAGAATTACAAGCAAAAACAACCCTTTATGCTTTGGATTATAAAAAGGCAGCTGTCATGTTACTGAATCATGCCTTTTCAGTAGCCACGAGCCTGAATGGACTGATTGGCATCTGACAATCTCATCTACAAGGGTGATGACACATGGCTGTTCCCATCCCCGCTCGAGGGAGATAGAGCTCCACGCGGCATTGCTTCGTCAAGCTTTCGCCCATTGCAGAAATTTCTCCATTGCTGCCTCTTGCCATGGTAAGGACTATAGATCTTTACCAAGGAGGTAAAAGTTTGCATCAATGTAAGTGAATATGGTCCCTATTAGCCATTGGGATTCCTACGCCATTGAGTGAGAGTCTGGAGCAAGGCCAACCATTGGGATATGGTTTCTTCACCCATTTTCAGCATGGAACGGAACAGCTACGAGAAGAGAGAAATATCCTGGCCAGAGTTTCTGAAATGGATCGAAATTTAAGGCTATATGGAATTAGGGGTTTGAAGTTTTGGATTTTAGGGCGGCGCAAGGTATTTCGTCTGTTCTGGTAGGGATGGAACAGAACTCACAAACATGAGTAAACCACAAAAGGGGAAGGGGCTATTATATGTTCCCCCAAGTGTGATGAACTATTCCCAACTACACAAGTATGAGTATACAACTAAAATCAATGAAAAGACAGAATGCAAGTCTATAATGCTCATCACTCTTTCTGGGATCAAACCTTCAATTAAGTACTCTCTTTCTTAACAATCATGGTCAGTTGCATTACAGGTATGTTTGCTATGAGATCAAAGTGATTAAGTGCTACTCCTATAATGGTTAAACCTCTTTTGTAATTTGTCATTAAGGGCTTAAAGGCCAAGGGGTAACATTTAATCCCAAATGAGTTAAATGTTAACACAAAGGACTAGATTAATGGAGTCAAAGGAAGTTAAAGCTATGCTAGACAATTGGCTACCACCACTGTTGCAACTACAACTAACTCCCAAAGTATTGCTCATGTATTTGAGTTTTGCTTACAAGAACACCGTAAGGGTATGGGTATGCAAAACTCAAACCATCTCAAATAAAAACCCAGATTTTACTCAAAACACATTTCAGTTATTTAACATCCCAATTTTTTTTAATAAAAATTTCAACCATAAGGAGAGTGCTCCTGTCCTGATTCCCATGACTTATCACATCACGAGGGAGGTACTTGATATTTTCCCAGGGAGGAGGAGGGCATGGGAAGTTGTTTACCAGAAAGCCCTGGGAGTTACTTTCAAAATCATACAAAATAGTGAATGAACTATTACAGAATAGAGTTAATGTCAGCTTTGAGCCATAAATAAGTTGATGCAACTTGGGGATTAAAGTGTCACGTTGGACAAACATGTAAGCAAGGCCAAAACTGTAATTTAATAACTTTACGCAAAACAAGATTGTTGTTCTAACCATAGTTACGTTATAAAAGCATCTTCTAACCATAAAGATAACAAGTTTGTTGATTATGTTTTACATATTCTAAATACAAAGAGCATTTTTTGGATAGTTCTCCAAAACTAATTAGGACAAGGAATGTTTCAAAACTATAAAAAAGAAAGTAAAGTGCTGCTATGCATTTTCGAAAAGGATAATATGAAAAACTCAATAAGAACTTCTCTGCTGTGTTGGGTTAATTCAAACCACAGAAAGTGTGATGCTTTCTTCCAAGGAATGATTCCTTAATCTCATTTGTGTGAGGCTAGCAAATTTTTCACTCCCCCCTGTTAAACCCAATTCGGATCTGAAATCACATGTTCAATCGCTAAAGCCTTAAAATTCTTTTTCCCTCTGACTACTTGAATCCAATTGCTCTTCAGCACCTTGTACATCCATAAGTCCATGCTGGACAAGGTTAAAGCACCTTAGACAATCCTTGCTTGAATTAAAGCTAGTACATAGCCAACATGCAAACCTCATAATAATCAACAAAGAGAAATTGTCCACAACCAAAAACAAAATGCAACTTATAGTCATGCAGGCACTTAAAGGGATTGGTAACTCCTCGAGATCATGCAAGAGAGAGAGATCTACATGATAAATGCCTACCATTCAAGATAATCAAAACCCATCTGGAGTAGAAAAGAGAAGAAACAAACAGCTAATCTGTAGATAAATTCTAGGATTATACACCTTAATATAGTACGCAGAAAAGCCAAGCTTTGATGTTATAAAGAATACTGCACAAGGATTATACACCTTATTGGTCAGCTGAAGCACCAAACAAGGAAATAGATTCTATTATACATGTGCAACGAAACACAACCAACAAAATTCAACTTTGTTCAGATTTCTCACTCATCAAAATGCTCTTAAATATACATTTTGACTGCTACTTGAGAATTAAGCAATCCTCAAAGCATAACAAGTCTGCCAGCTTACACAGAAGAGGAACAACTGGAAACCAATTTGAAAAGCTATAAAGACATGGCAGCTAATCTCCTCTTCTACAGAGAGGGCAAAGATAAGGTGAATGCATAAACTTTTTTCCAACTTGAAAGTTGGAATTCAAACAAGGAAACTGCACATGTCTACAATAAATGCACTAAATCTACAACATCGTTAAGACCAATTGTGAACCAAAGGTATACAGGAGTTCTACCACAGAAATTTACAATGTAAGTCCCAATTCTGCAGCCAAGCTGGCATTCATAACCCACAGTGAGGGATTTAATCATTTACTATTCTGAACTGCAAATAAGAAGAATAAAACAAGGCAAGCTACAACAAAAAAGCCCACCAATCTAAAGTACAAGAGAAGAGGGGGGGGGGGGGTGGCGGCATATAGCTTGTCTATAAATTCAGCTAGTTTGCAGGTAACATATAAATTTTTTACACCCTAGCACAGTATCATAAAAGCCAATAAATCAATCTAATAAAAAATATCACACATGGAAACTGGCACCGACTACCCTCCTTGATTAATTGAAGTGCCAAGCAAGAAACTAAATTATTTTTTTACTTTCCAAATAAGGTATGCATACTAAGACAGATCATAAGCGTCAAAGGTAGTGAACGAACAACCAACTTTTGCAGACAAGTTGACCCAATGACGTAAAAATTTCATCAAGTTAATGAAGTTCATCCAAGTTTAGAAAATTTCACACGCTAGCATCCAATTAAATGGAGTATGTATTCTCATTATGCATAGAAATTAAAGCAATTATCAAAGGATAACACATCTTCTACTCAACACAGGAAAAAGCATCCATAAACCTATCTGCAAAAGCATAAAAACATGACCATATAATTCCAATTCTACAAAAAGTGCACAGCAAAAGGTGAATACTTAAACTCATTTTGTAACTTGGTTGAAACTCAGACCCGAAACCTGTATTTATCAAATGCACTAAATCTACCATGATTTTAGCACCTGTTGTGAGAACCAAAAGGAATGCATATGTTCTACCACAGAAAATTGCAACTTTAAGTCCAACAGCCAACTTGACATCTATGACAGTAAGAAACTTCCTACTGAATAAGAACAGTAACCACAGAAAAAAATGGCCAGGAAAGTGTTTATATCTATCTAAACTAGTCTAAAAGGAGGAAAGACTCTTTAACTATCATGTACTGGTCGAGAACTTTCCTGTCTTACTACATGCAATAGCAGTTATAATTTGTAAATCAAACGTGACTTCTGCAGTTAGTGCATCGCTATCAAGTATTGCTAGCATCTTGCCAGAGTCGTAAAGTACTCAGTTACACCACTAAATAACTAATAATTTCCCTAAATTGAAAGGAACCATATCCAACATCAATTAGAAACTGGCAGAGAATCAGCCTTCTATGGCATAGAAAAACAGAAATGGCAATTCCTGTCCCAATACTCTAGCAGCATAACATGTATATCACCATACACACGAGCAGGAAAATGTTAAAACCATCAAACTACTAATCCTTGGATAGAAGCGTATACAATCGGCAATAAGCTTAAACACACACAAAAGCATCCCTTATGCGAGGCTTTAGGTGTTGAGCAGTCCTGGAAAGACTGGAAGTGGAGTATCTTCCCTCTCGCAAATACAAACAAAAAACTACAGGATATTTTTAACCAAACCTGGAGCCACCTCTGAAAACACATGAAAAAACCACCCTTTTCGCTCCCATTAAACTCAAAGAAAACATTCTATAACTTCCACACCAACATTTGTATAGTAAAATGAAGAAAATATTCAATAAATCACTCACAAGAAAAGGAAGAAGAAGAAGAAGAAGAAAGAAGAAAATAAAATTGAAAAGTAACAAACCTGCCACAAGCCACACACTGAAGCCGCCCTTGCTTCCCATCCTCCAAATACTTCTTCCTATCAGCCTCATTCTCATTAATCACCTTCACAAAATGCAAAAACGCTTTCTTTAATTCACTCTGGTTCACTTCACCAACATTCCTATTATTATTACTACTGACAAACCCCACACCATCACCGCTACTAATCCTCATTTGCTTCCCCGCTCTCATTTCATCCCCCGCATTACTAGTCCCGGCACCCCCCAAAGTATAATTTCTCCCATTTGAATTGTTGTTGTTATAGTTACTACTACTACTATTCCCGTGCTTCACTAATTCCTCTTCAAATTTCCTCTTATTCTGATTTTGAAAACCTAGCACATCAGGGCTCCGTGGAGGGAAGCGAGGCCCACCGGGAAGAAATTCGGGGGTGGGCCCACCGTGAAGGAACCGCGGCGGAAGAGGAGGACGAGGGAAGTCTTGGTAATCTGGGGGGAGAGCTAAGTAAGAACGGACGCTGCCGTCGGCGAGCATAATAGTGCGGCGTTCAAGCATGTGAAAGCCGTAGGTAGGTGGTGGAGGAGGGCCGAGGTCTGGGAACGGGAACGGAGGGACTTGTGAAGGTTGGATTGGGCCTGCAGTAGGAGTAGCGGGCTTGGGGGATCGCCCAGTGTTAGGCTTTGGGGAAGGGTTTGGTTTAGGGAGTTTCTGGTTGGATTGAGGTGGTGGTGGATTGTTGTTGTTGTTGGAGGTAGATTCCCAACGGGATTTGCGGTGGGGGGCAGGGGTGGAAGAGGAGGAGGGTTTGTGAGTGGAGGATTTGGGGTGGGAACCTCCTGCCATCCTCTGGAAGAAAGTGAAATTAGGGGTTTTAATTGGATGTCAAGATTTGCAGTAGAGGAGGAGAGAGTGAAGGAGTTTTATTATGTGGTTTCTGCGTTTACTTGCAGCAGGGACAGGCAGAGGATGGTGAAAACGGTCTGGTCTGGTCTGGTCTATTAGAAAGGATGATCTCAAGGTGAGCTACATGTCGTCTTGATGAAAACGACAAGTCACCTTGACGTTTTTTAAGTCTTTCGCTCGAGGTTTAGAGAAATAGCGGGTGTGTCCTTCTGGATAAATTCGTGGGAGTCAGTTCTTTCGAAGAAAAATGAGGAGGAGGGGATTGAAAGCGAAATCTGTGTGTGGAAGAAAAGGAATCAAGGTAAAGCCCATCTACTCTGCATCCAATTCTAGATAGGATTGGGTGTGTTTTCGTTCTTGGTTTTGCACAGAACTCAATTTCCATAATAATTGCTTGTTGGTTCGTAGGATGCTGCGGATTTAACTTCCTCAGCTTGGTTGAGTAAGAGTAAACAGGAACAAGAATGGCTGTGATTGTTGCAGCAAAAAATATGCCCTTTTGTCACTTTCAAGACGATGAACAGAAGCTCTAGACCGGATGTTGACTGTAAGCAGCAGCAACTTCCCTTCCTTCCTTCCTTCCTTCCTTCCTGTGTATTCTTTCTTTTCTTGATCAGTGCTGACAACGATGCACCATTCATCAACCTTGTTTCTTGATGGTTCTAATGCAACCTAACAGATAAACTGAAATCCAGGTGTGATGCTGTTCTAAATCTCAAGTTGCTTAGCCAAGTCGTCGACATGTCTTGGTATGTAGTGCTTCATTTGTTACAGTTCTGACCTTAAATTGCTTTCTCACACCATTTCAAGTACCGGCTGAAGATAAATCAACAGGAAGAAAAGGATGACGTAGTTGTTGGGGCCATCAATTCATTGTTTGATCCTAACGAGAAGACAAAATCCGGGAGATTTTTGCCGAAGGCATACTTAAAAGTCAGCTAGAGATGTTGTGAAGAACCTCCGCGAGTCACTCGAGGAAGATCCCAAGGATGTATTGCCGTGAGATATGCATCTTCAACGTGTTACCGTTTGGAGAGTTGTGGCATTCTGCCACTATTTACTTTCTTGGGGTTCACTTGCAGGAATCATATGTCCAAGACACCCCCTAAGGCTGGTTCATCACCACTCCCGGAAGAGGTCAAGTCTGAGATATTGAATGATTTGAAGAAGAAATTTTGTAGCAGTTGAGGAATTAAGCTCGAGTAACCAGGAGCGCATCACCTAAACTACCCGGATCCCAACTGTTTTCTGGATAAGAAATTCAGGCTGTGCCTGTGATATCTATATGCAATCACCTCCATTTAAGTACGGGAAGAAAACTAGGAACTTGAGAGCAAAATATGCTGAGGCCTTGAAAGTAGGAAATATATAACAAAACTTCTATGGTTACCATGAAATCCTTCACTATAATTTTGTAGATTCATCATTCATGCAATAAAAACACTTGTAAGGGTTTTTTTTACATCCATCAAGAATACAAGATGGTTTAAGCAAATTCAGTAGCTGTTTTCCCTTTCTCTTGTGAATGTCATCTCTCTTACAGTCCTACATGATATAGCCAATACAAAATTCATTGCCGCGAACCTTTTAGCAAGGCTGTGTAGCATTCAACGGCAACGCATATGCATTGAGCAAATTCAGGGCAACCAAATTTTCATACTATGCACAAATGCATACGGATTTTCTTTCCAAATTGGTTGACATTGACATGATTTAGGTATAGGAATCTCAAAACAAAATAAAAAATTATAACTATGATAAGTCATTGAAAAAAAAAGGTTAGCAATTGCCAATTCATTCTCACATGAATCCCAAAGCCATCAGCATCTGCACTTGGAAAGCAACACCTCATAATGCTTGAAAAGATAATAGTCCCATGTTTAAATAACGTAGGCATTTCATATGACTAGAGCAAAGGTACTGGATCCTATTCAAGACAGACAATTTGTCAAATTCACTTCATGTGCCATAGAATAAAGCGCAGAGTAATAATTTGGCAATCGCTAGAAATCAAGTCCCCACAGGCCACAGTTCAGAGTTCTCAGTGTACAATCGTCAGTGGCCACAACCAAGAAACTTCAGTAAAGTGACAGGTGCTAAAAACAAATAACAAGTATGAGCTCCATTTATTCTTGACAAATACCTCCCCTCCCCGCTGCTCCCTCTTTTTCCCCATGCGTCAGGAGGAAAACAACGTCTGAAATACGATAACATCAATTCATTACAAGTTCATAATACAACTAACCATATGAGCAGTAGTCTATCATTCACAATATCCGTCCCCATATTGGACTGTCATCAGCAGAACAGTAGTATGCCTACCAACACCACTTTTGCTTTATCTTATATATATGGTGCTCAGCTGATTATCAAAACCACAAACTAGTAGAGATCACCAAAATAGATCCCATGGAGGACGCTTGAAGACAATGCATCCACTGTCACAGCACCTTTACACAAATTTCAACCACCCATAAAGTAATAATGAGGCATTACGACCGTGACAGAACCCCTTTTGAGCTGCACATAACAAATCAGACACGCTTTAGAGTTTTTGTTATAAGAAATATTATGTGGTATGTGTAAGAAATCCTTCTAATGCTACATAACTTTACAGTGTGCCGTGAAATAGGCTGCCTAATGGATAGTGAACTGCAAACAGATGATGAGAAATGACTTGTAAGGCTCTACCAGCCAATTTAAGAAAACTTGCTGGGGTAATTTAAAAAAGATTGTGGCTTCTTAACTACAAAACTTTGATGCAATGATTTGCTCAAGAAGAACCAAAGCGGAATCTTATATCAAGATGAAAAAGGAGAAATGATATTAAAGGAGGAACTTTTTGAGATCTACAAACTAGACACTTACCATACCTTTTTGTTAAGGCGGCCTCAAAATCAATGGAAAAATTAAGGAAAAGAGACTAAAGCAGTGTTATTGCACTTATAAGACTGTTTCTCATCTTTATATCAACTTCAAAATTTAGATAATGTTTACAAGGGGTGATGCTTTTGATGCCAGAGAAGTCACAGATGAAAACAAGAAATCAAACCTTGGCACGGTCCCGAGGCGACGTGGGTCAAATTCTGTAGCTTGTCGAAGTGCCCTGGCAAAAGCTTTGAAGGTTGCCTCAATAATATGATGAGAATTTCTTCCAGCAAGCTGTGCTCAACATTGGAACATTCTTTTATAAATATAAAAGTGACAGCAAACAGGATTAGAAAAGTTTCCTAGCTAATCATTACAAGGAAAATGTAAATTATAAGATTAAAAGGGAAAATTTGTGACAAAAAAATAACATGCAAGCCTACTTCTGAAAGATTTAGGATTGCAACAAAGATCATGGAAAACCTCCAGTACTCCCATTGTACTGTCAACTTAGTACATCTCTAAACCAAATTGTGCAGTGTGTTCAATTAGCCATGTCATATATCGTAACGTAAACCATAAAATCAACACATTTTCAATTATGAGAGTTACCTTAAGATCAAAATCTGCCACCCATTCTACATTCTATGTTTTAAAACCTAGATCTAATTTTAATCCAGATCCCAACACCAAAACGAGATTCACTCCTAGATGCTTTTTTATTGTTTTCATGTCCTTATCCCTTGTTAATTCTTTATAGGATACCAATCGTGAGCTTTGCTACATATCTTGGGTTCTCTACAAGGAAAATAAACCATTCTTGTCCATGGATTCCACTTTGAACCACTTCCAAGTTTGTCTGTTGACTCTGGCAATTGATATCCTTTTGATGCTTGATGGGTAACAGCAGACCATAATTAAAAACATAAACAGAAGTGTTTGAAGAGAGGAGTGAAAAAATCTATTTTATCTTTACAAAATAAAGATACAAAATATATTAGAGAGAGAGAGAGAGAGAGAGAGATCAAATGATGTTATTATGCAAATGTTAAACTTACATAAACTGAGTTGGAAAAAATAGATAAGTGACAGGGTTAGCGTGGAGGTGTACCAAGTTAACGGACCAAGGGAGTACTAGAGTTTTCATCTTCTCTTTTTTTTTTCCAGAGACTACAGTGAGAGAATATAGACAATCCAAGCACAAAGATAGTAAAGACTGTTTGTGCATTACAGCCAATAGCACTGGAATGCTTCGGGTTAAACTGAAAATTTTAAGCATAAATTATATTGTTACCTGCCGAATGTGCAGCGTCATCCCAGAAGTATTCACCAATGACTGGAAAAAGTGTTCCACCAACTAAAAACAGAAATTTAAAATTAATCATGAATATCCTTAACAGTCAATCTTAGAAAATGGAAGATTTTCAAAAAAGAAAAAAGAGGGAGAACAATGTTCCATGTTCAAAATAATAAACCAAATTAGAAATTCCAAGGTGTGAACTATATCCACATCAAGTTGTCATCTTGAGACTTTGAACAATATCAAAGAGTTGACAGCAGGCAAAAGAAAACGAAATCGTTGTTGCAAAAGGGAAGAAAGTAAAGTGGAGCACCTGAGTGTCATATTTTCCAACTCTCTGAGTAGGAATTTGCAAATCATAACCTAAATATGGACGGCCAGATAAATCCTGAAAGAAAATAAAACTCAATTCAATACAAATATGCATCAGAAAATTAAAATAATAATAATAATAAATAAAAAATGATATGATGGGAAGCTAATCCTTCTTAAGTAAATACAGCCCATATGATGCACATGCACGGTGATTTTAGTCTTGGCTTCCATGAAGCCTCTGCAAACTCAAGCTGTCTGAGTCCATTTCATAATTAAAATGCATTATGATCATAGAACTGAATCTTTGACATGGCTATTCTCCACCTTCAAATGAGCAACGCCAAGCAAAGTGACAGATTATGCAACTGTGCAATTCTTATTGTGCATGTTGCGCACGCACAAATGACAACTGCACAACCAAGAGCTTGAATGTTCAATGTGCAGGATGAAAATGACAAAGTCGCATCACCCACGACTGTGATGACTGATGACTATTTCTCTCCAAAATTCTACCCCCAACCCAGAAACCTCATGTCGTGTACATAGAAAAAAATCATCATAAAACTAAATTTTGTGGATCAATCTCCACTACCAAAATGAGCAATGCTAAGAGGAGTTAATGGTGACATCTGTGTAAATACCCACCATGCATTTTACACACAGGTGTATGAGTCCGCATAACCATGCTCCAAGGCACTCAACAAGCATGTTGACATTGCAGTCATGCCACAACTATGCTTAGTATCTCTCTTCCAAACTTCCACTCAATCCTACCCTAGGGCCTCATTTAGTGCCATTCTTCTCCATTTTCCTAAACGAGACAATCCTTAGCAAAGTTGCAATTGATGCAACTGTGCAATCTTCACCATGCTTGTTGCATATGTGTGAATGAAGACCACATACTGATAACTGTGTGATTTGCTTAGAGGGTAGCATGGCGGTGTAAGCTTTCAAAGTGGCGAAACTTTGAAAGTGGGGGGAAAAGGTAGAGGTGTTTGGTTAGTAGCTACAAAGTGATACTCATAATGACAACTACCGTGTATAACTTACCAAAGAAACATGTATTAATGCCTCATCAAGAGGAGCTGAGAAGTCACCAAACCGATTAATCCCTTTCCTATCCCCAAGCGCCTGCAGCAAAGCCTGCAGAGGCAAATTCTCACATATTACCTCTCATTTCCAGAAACATAAACTCGTAGATACCAAAGGGAGAGAGTGTTTTACACAAGCAAGAGCATAATTAAAAAAGAAAAAACAGATGATTAATGCTTAATTCTACAGTTACAAGATACTAAATAAGAAATTAAGTAGCAATAACAATAATAATAATCAAGATGTAAATTAAAAGGAAACTGAGAGAGAGAAAATATAATAATAGTCACATACAGTTCCAACAGCGAGGGCAACATCTTCGTTAGTGTGATGATCATCAATGTGAATATCGCCAGTTGCCCTCACATGCAAATCAAAAAGCCCATGCGAAGAAAGTTGCTAAAAACACAAACCAACCAAATAATTAGAGAGAGCATAACATCTCACAGTAACCAAAAACTAGAGCTAATAAAATCCAAATAAAAAGAAAAGATTACTAACATCTAACATGTGATCGAGGAAGGGGATGCCAGTAGAAGAATCAGCAATTCCAGTTCCATCCAAGTTAATCTTGACAAACACATTTGTCTCTTTAGTAACTCTCTTCACTTCCCCAATCCGAGCGCTTCCTGAAAAAAGGCAATCAAAATTAGCACCGGAAAGAGACTGACTGGAATCAGAGAGTAAATGAAGAAGGGAGAGATTTGTACCGGATTCGATGGGAGAAGAGGTGGTTAGAGAGGAACCGTTGGCCTGAAGTGGAGTGGCAAGTGGTTTTGTGGTGGTAGTAGTATGGAAATCCATTAGTAAAGGAGTTGATGAGAAGATTGGGTTAGGGTAGTGAATGCGCGTGGGCACCAGATTTGTGTGAGAGATGGTGGTTGTGGGTAGCCTTCTTGGTTTTGTTAGTGAAGAAAAAGTAGAGGTGCGGCTTAGGACTCCTGAGACCTCCATTTGTTTTCTTCTACTGGGATTTGCTTGCAAGGTTAAGCGCTGCGCTTTTCCTAACTTCAATCACACACCCAACGCGCCAGCTGCGATCAGAGTCCATTACCGTAACGGCGTCGTTTTATAACCATCGTCTTATTCTTCTTCTCTGTTTTTTTTTTTAAACTCAGATTAAAAACAAAATTTAATAAAATGGTTTGGGATCAGAATTTGTTTAGTGTTTTAAAAGTATTTTTAAAAAAATTTAATTTTATTTTTTTTATTTTTAATTATTTTTAATATATTTTCAGAAGTAAAAAATAATTTTAAAAATATAAAAAATAATATTATTTTAATATATTTTTAAATAAAAAAATACTTTAAAAAACAATTACTACGCTATTCTCAACAAATTTTAAATTAACTAAATAACTTATTAATTGATAGATTTATTTCATGAATTTATATTTGTGGTACTTATTACTATAACCCATGGAAAAATGAAGATGCTTTTGAAATTAAGTTAGACTTGTTTTTTTTATTAAAATTAAAAGAAAATATTTCAAATTAATTTTTTTAATACTTTCTAATTATTATGTTAAAAATAAATTTAAAAAATAAACAAAAAAATATTATTTTATTATATTTTAAAAAACATCATTTAACACGCTCACAAACAATCAATGTTCATTTTTTTAATGAAAGAACTCCATTAGTTTACTTTACACCGTTTCCAAGTCTTTTTTAAATATTTGAGGGCATGCTTATTTTTAAACAACAAAAAAAGAAAAGCAAAGAAAGCGGTACTATCCCAGTGAAATAACATCATGAATGTTTTATGAACTACTCGTGCAGGCAAAGTAGAAAATTCCCTGCCAGCTTCACAACGGCCATTTTCCCAAGCAAACATAACCTGACCTGCTCCCACACAGAGCAGCACTCCATCGCAAGGCTGAAACGAAGCCTCTAAAACTCTGGTTTCTGTCAAGACCATCTAATGAATAATATGCTATTTTTACCAAACTCAATTAGATGGGCCACTTACAACAGATATAAAGTTTATGAATAAAGTGCAGGCATTATGGGAAGAAGAAAAAAAAAGTAAGTTATAATTACATGAAAAATAGAATTCAAAATCCTTTTTTCAACAGCCTACGTCATGTGACAAGGTTAACATACATGAAGATGTTGCCACGTAAAAATGAAATGATACAAGACTTGTAAAGAAAGTCCGAACACTCGACAGATCTCCAAAAATCTGCCGTCTATTCTCCATTGCCTACTTTTTACAATAGTAGATTCTCCTCTTGCGTCAAGCAGGTGTGGCACCAGATAATTCCAGCAAGAGATCAAGTTGAAACTCTTGTATCAAAACTTATCTTGATGCTTTTCCAAAGTAAAAACAGAACCTTGAAAATCATACTAAGAAGTGGCTTCAGCACCAAGTACTTCTCAGATGAAGTATAGCTTCTTTATGCCACCACAACATTGCCCTAACAATCATGAACTAGTTGGAGCATTCCAGGTTAAGTATGCATGCAAGTTGAGCACGGAAACACTAAGCAGGAATGCTGAGGAAGTGACACCATCAGATCGAGCCAGATTCAGTTTTCCCTTCACTCGAGTCAATCAGAGAACTCTCCTCAGGCACATGTGAAGCAACTCCTCTGCAACGTGCTGCATCAGAAACAGCCTCTGAAACCACATCTAATTTGGTTCCCCTCTCATGGATGGTTTCACTGTTTGGATCGGAATCAATTTGGACATTATTCTCCTCAGCACCACTGAATCTAGAAACAGATATACCTGAGATCTCATCAACCTTCTCAGCAAAATTTTCTGCAGTTGTCTTCTCTGCAGAAGGGTCAGCTTCAAGAGATACCATATCAACACTAGCTGTAGGAGCATCATCCAAATCACCATCATTACAAGACACATTATTGTTTTCAACAGAGGAATCTGATACCAGCTTAGTTTCCATTACCGCATGGACGTGATTGACTTCACCCTCTTTACAAGAATGATCTTTGCCTTTAGCAAGAGAAACCATTTCTGACATGTTTTCCTCTTGCCGCTCACCAGACACATCCAAGATCATTATAGAAGCAGACTCGGGTATCTTGCCCCCTGATTCAGAATCAGTACATGAAGCCCCATCAAAAGGAACTGCATTTATAAGTTCACAAGAGGCATTGAACGAACCACTCATCACAGAGGCATTGCCTAAGGAAGCACCTGGAACTTGGGAATCGGAATTCATAGCTGCCGTTTCTCCCTTGATACAAGTAAGCGAGGTATCTTCAACAGAAGAATCTGATTTGGATTTAACCATCTCGTGAACATCATGAGTTGTATTGGAGATGCATTCACTTTTCTTATCCACAGGAGATTCAGCCAACTTGTCATCTGATTCTGAATCTGTCTGTACAGTCTCCATAGGTGACGCAGCACTTTTCAGTCCATGAAATGCATCTAAAGAACTATTCATTGTAGAGACATTGTTCAAGGAAGCGTCAGGGCATTGGGAATCAGAACTTGCACTAGCCACTTCATTTTTCCCAATGAAAGATTCCAAACCACCATTATCACAATCGTGAGGATCATACCCAGCTGGAGAATCTGCATCAGATTTATTTGCTACTGCAGTTTTAATACATTCATTGTCTTCAAACTCCATCCGATTTGCAACTGTTGAAAGAAAATTAGATTTATAAAACAAGTCATGAACATAAAGTTTAAGAGGGAAAATTCAACAAAACATTTGACCAAAACCTATGCTGGTAATCCTCTTTCCATCGGTATTTTCTTGCCCTAGCTGCTTCTGTAACATATCTATACCAGGGAACACCAACATATTCATAGACTTCAATTCTTGCTTGAGTGATTCATCAAGAGTTGTGAAACCAAAAACCTCTGTCCATGTATGCATAAGTTCAGAGATTGCTGGGATAATCAGTTTCTCAACCTTCAGAGAACAGAGTGTCTGAGAGGAAAAGAAAAGGTTAATAGCATCTATGGACATACAGCAGGGGAAACCAAACTGAAGGCAAGATAAATAAAAACTGTAGTTTCAGTAGTTTATACATGCAAAAACTAGCAAAATGATTCATATTCCTTACCGATTCAATAGCATAAAAAAGCCGACGGCACATCCCTTGACGCCTGTACATATGGCGAGTTCCAATGAATGGCATTTCTGCCAACCGAGTTCCATGGAACCTAACCAAGCACGGGGAGTGTTATTATCAGAATTCAACTGCATGCAATCTACACTCAAACACACAAGTACATATAAATACCCAAGTTGTATTCAGACCGAACAGGAAGTCCTCCATACCAAAACCTAACTTAGGTGCCCACATAAGTATTTGCTATAGACAGCGGAACCAAAAATGTATGGACTAATAAACTCAAAGTCATCCATAACAAGGAAATCAATGAAAGACAAATGGTGGTTTCAAGAAGAGAATGCTCCCTGCATAACACGTGGTTATCATTTTCCTAACAAGAAAATCTGATTCCAGAAATTGAACTCACTTTTTAACAGAATTTACAAAACTCCATCCAAAAGTTAGAAATTGCACTAGGAGGAGCAAACAAATGACCAAAAATTCCATACCTGATGGATGCAGCAGATATTATTTCATCACCCCTCTCCAGAATAAGAGCATAAAAGCCGCCAAAATTCAGCCGGTTAAAGTTTGATCTGAAAAAAATAATGACAATTAATGAATGACAGAAAAATTAAGAAAACATCTTATAAAAAGACATGCAGCGTGTTTATGCAAACAAAGTATCTGGGCACATGAATTAAAAAGAAAAAAAAAGCTTCCAGGTTAACTAAACATGTTCCTAGGATGCTCAATGATTCATGCAATCAAATGCATATATTCATTATATTCATGGACTTACGTTGTCATGATCCTGATGGACTAACAGAAAAGAGAACTTGAACAATCAGCCAAGCTTAACAACCTCCCAAGGAAAAAGAAAAAAAGAACAATCTAAATAGAGCTAATGGGTCACAAATCAATGCGTTTCCATTAAACTAAACATGACCACATACAAGTTGGCACCCAATTTGAGAGAATGGTTTTAAGATGGCTAGACCATGAGCAATGATTGAGATAAGCTGTGGTTTCTAAATTGGTTTATAACATGTGTAAATGATTCACGCAAGGAGCCTTCCTCTCAATTCTCTCTTCTATGAGAGCTGCATAGTGAGAGAGAGGGAAAGACAAGGAAGCTTATCCATTTCTTTGGCTATTCTCCAGTCTCTTCAGCTAATTAAGGAAGGGTATCGCATACCCCAAGACACTACCAGATAACTCTAGTCTAGCACTGTGATCCCTGGACCGTTCCACTTAAGTTGTAGAAGCATTTCCACCTCTAATAGTGTCACATGAAGATACCACTCGGGCATGTGAATGAGTGGACGCACTGCACCAGCATTAATCCAGCAATGCAAAGGCAATTTAAGCTGCTAAGAAAGATTTCAAATTCCCATGCTCCTGCCCCTCCTTTTTTGCTCATTAGCAGCTGTAGGTTTCTTTCTATTTTCCATCCCCTTGTTACCCTCACAAGATATCACAGATGCCTAGGAATCTATTCTTAGACTAAGAACTCTTGCACAAGTTTTTTAACATGATTCAGAATATGAAGTAATGTCTTGCCAGATCATAACCCCATCTTGTTGACTTGGGTTATAATGAATTACGAACCATGTGGCATGATAATAGGACTAGCAGAGATTTAGATGCCCCGGCAAGTAGAGAGAGAGAGACTACATTGAAGTTCAAGAGACAAAAAAAGTCAAGGGGTAGGCTGACAGTGGCTTGGATTGAAGACATAAGAGAATTCTGATTTATGAACATGTTCAAAATAGAGTGCAATGAAAGAAAAAGATTGATATAACTGCCACCAGCTACTGGGATCAGTTTCAAAGGCTTGAATTATTTTTTCTGCAGAAGTTAAGACTAGGACTGATTCCAATACCACTAGTGCGTATGCATGCATCTGCCCTAGCAAATCTCAGCCTGATGCTATTGATAAGACAATACGCATTCAATTCCTTGCAAGTTCGTTTAGAAGTTGCTTTGCTCCAGGTTGGATTGAGTGAGCTTGGGCAGCCAAAAACACCAAACAATCAAGCCAAAGAAGCTCCATGAAAAATCCTTTACATCAGACATGCAAGGAGTTTGTAGCATCTGTGCCATTGCTGGTATAAGTGTAGCAAATTACCACCTCATATAACGGTGCATCTGACTTTCCATTATATGCAAAAAGAATATACAGCCTGAACATGCAATGCAAGGAAGTTCAGTCTCATTGACAGACATACTTCTTCCGAACAACTAGCGATGCAACTCACTACAATCTTCATATAATAATATCTAATAGCATAGTAATTTCATTAAAAAAAAATTGTCAATGATTGTACATGATAGCTAGACAATATGAGAACTGAGCATTCATTTCCAAGAATGCTACGTGCATGTTACATGAAAACACAAACTTAACTCCATAGATCAACTTTATCTTAAATCAGATGAGAACTGTGACAAAATCCAAAATACTGCATTCAACAAAAACTGTACCTCAAAGACCAAGCCAATTGTCAGTAATCAAGTTTTCTGAGTTTATACTACTTTTACCTGAAAATGCCTCATGCATCCATGCTCGCAAGTGTAATGCCACTATATCCCATCAAAGTAGGATATCTAACAATGTTCATTCCATGTCATTCAAGAATAGAGAACACTTACCCACAGTTGTAAAGAACATTCTGAATTAAATTGATCCCACTCCTCCTATCAACAATTGGCAAAAAGCACTCATCCATGACAGACAGAGAAACAGCCAGCTTTGAATTGCACTCCACCCTTTGAGGAAGTCCTTGGAGAGAAGTGTCTGAATCTGCATCGGTTCTATGAATTAGAGACCAAGAAAACCCTGCTTCTAGTTCATGTTTGACCCCAAGATATTTCTGCAACTGTTCAAAGAGCTGTACAAGCAACAAATGGATTGATCAATATAGTGCATATTAATACAACAATATCATTGAAAACAAGGTAGCAAGGAACAACCAAGAAGAGAATAATTTGTAGCCAACTAACAGAACCAGAACTGTTTTATGAAGAAAAACTAAAAAAAGGTTCCTGTATCAGATGTCCCTAGATTTAATATCTTCCAAGGTCTCAAATTCTATGAAGCTACAAAAAGATTCAAAGAAGAGTAATGTTTCCATAAAACTTTTTTTAAAAGGTTTTACTTAAAATCTGAAAGTTCATTTGCACTGGAAGTTAATTTCCGAAAACAAGAAATGCTCTAGACCAAGCTTAGAGCTGGGAGGCAGTATGCTATAGAATAATGAATTACCAAAACCAAATCTGGCATATCTATCAATAAGGTGCATGATGCAAATCGCCAGAAGGCCTTTCAGAAAACAATGATGTTTCCAAAAAGACTCTCATGATGATTCAAAAATCAGTTATTATCCTTTCAAACAGACAAAGCAAAAAGGAGCAGGATTTTAAAAATAAAAACTCTATAGCTTCCTGATTTACCATTGGTACTGACCAATGCCTTGATAAAGTTGCTGAAATAGTGAAGCCAAAAATCTTAAAACTCATAAAATTACCAGCTAATATTGATTTGCAAAGCTAAAAGTTCTAATAATCATTAAACTCTAAAAAGTCATGAAATTAAAAGGTTAAATTCCTGGAAATTGCTGAAAAAGATTATGAACTCTAAGCAAACCCCTGAAACATTACCTCTCTGCATTTCTTCCCACAAAAGCTAGCAACTGAATTATTGGTATCAATGGAAAGAGTGTTGATCTCCTGCATGCAAGATTTGTGATCTACATAGAAGTGGAAAATCAATGTCAATAAAAAAAAAAACAAAGAAATGCATATAAACAGATGGATGTCAATCCAAAGAAGAAAAGGAAGAATACATTTTTTCACACACAGACTACAAGTGAGAAGCTTGGAGACTGTTGTATCATCTCTCTGGAAATTTTTATCACTCGCTACCCCACAAAATTTGCAACTACAGTTTGGACAATGCCAATCACCTGGGGGGAGCATCTGCAATGAGAAGACAAGTATGAGTGCATTGAGTGCTAAGACCAAAACCATTAGAGAAAAACAAAGCTACTAAGCACAGTATTAAACAAAAATGCTAGTGTCACCAATAAATTCCTGTGTTGTTAGCAAGCTGGATTAAACTCGCTCCCCTACTTTTAAGGTGCAAGTTGCACCCAGCACAGAAGTATAAAGCTAAATACTGTATGAATTCGTCATTCAGAATATCTTGGTGTGCATATAATAAATCAGGTTTATATCATTCATTTTATGCAACTATTTTTTTTCCAGTTCCCAACCATCTAGTAAGATGGTTTACCATTGCTAGAATTGCCCCAAATGAGTCACCAAAATGGCTGGTGCGACTTCAATGAGGCTCGCAGACAAGTGACAGATCTCAGACCGGGCTGTGAGATAAAGAATAGGTGGATCTTCTATCTATGAAATAACAAATACATCTGTAAAGTTCCTGCTAATAGAAAACATATATCATTATTCTTTCTGCACATCCCAGCTATAACTCATAGGATGTCGAGGAGCTTGGAGCCTGCACCTTATTTCAAGAGAGCCATTTATGGGGCACAACCACTGAGGATACTTGAGGATAATTAAGAGTATGAAAAGATTGAGCCTCAACCAAAAACAAAAAAACTTTTGCAGCCAGTATAATTGTAATCCAACTCTAGTCATTTACCTTCCCCCCATCCCTCTCTTTCCATGCGAATCAAAACTAGGGGATGAAATAAGAGGCTACAAGGGGATATCATGGAGAAAACAGAAACACCAACATAATCACAAAGTCAATGTAAAGAATAAGCCAGCATTGCTAAAATAATGTACACATACCTTTATATCTAAGCAGCTCTGATGAAATGTTGACGGACAGCCATCACAACATATCAAATCCCCACCATCTCCACAGAGGCCACATGTATCATCATTTGGATCATTACCATCAACGTCCACAGCTTGAAAACCAAGGCGTTTAACTGGCTCCTGCCTATTCCATGCTTCAATCTGGCAGTCCAAAAGAGATACACCAGATTCTAGATATATATTTTGAAATGGCTGGCGCAGTTTGCTCCCTGCATGGATCTCAAACTTTGACACAGTGAGGATTTTGCTACAGCAACCACAATGAATTCCATCTCTTGTAACCCACCCTTCCAGCATTACTTTTGTTCGTCGACGGTTCATGTAGCGCACCTTTTCACTCAACTGCACAGTTCCACAGTCAATCAACCAGGAAAGGAGTGTCCTCTTTCCAGAATATGGAACAAAGCCATCACTATCTGAGTTTGTACCCTCATTAGAATTCCGTACCAACAAAGTACATCTGCCAAGTTTTCTACTTTTTCTTCCCTGGTGAGAATTGGACCCAGATGGTGGTTTCTCAATGCTGTCATGTAAATGATGTGTGGAACTCTCACCTTTTGAGTTTATACTGACAGAACCATTGCCACCTGTTCTGCTCTTCAATGACTTACTACCCCGCTTTAGAAAGGAACTTAGTTTCTCTTCACGGCTACCACTGTCCAGGCTCTCCTCATCATACCTGGTACTTGAAGACTTTCTTGCAGCAGTTTCTCTTGCATCCTCACTGTCGCTGACATCTCTTTTCTTCCTTTTCATTTCTTTCTCAATCTTCTTTTTTGTCTTCCTTGTTAGTTGGCTGAGCACCTCATCTGCTAAAGGTGTAAATGGAGAACCATCAGCCCTGGATCTTGCCTCATCCTCATCCGTTTGCTTTTGAAGTGCATCATATGCCTTGATGATGGACCAGTAAGCTGTCCCAGTAGGATTTATATAAACTGCATCCAGGTAGTCTCTGTTCCTTCTAGGCCTATAGTCTATTGTCCAGCCTGAATTCAGAAGCATCTCCCTTATCTGTTCACGCAACTTCTGTTTTTCTGTGCCACTACCTCGCTTAACTTTCCCTTCTTTGATTTTAGCATCTGGGAGCTGGCTGCAAGGGGTTTTTTCACCTCCACTACCAGTCCCCTTTGCAGATTTACGAGCCCCAGCATTCTTCGGTCCCAGCTTTAAAGATGTGTCACTGTCATCAGAATCCATATCACGGTCTTTGCTTTTCTTTGTTGACAATGGTGTCTTCATAAGATAACGAGCTTCCCCTTTCTTAGGCCCCGACTTCAACAATGCTTCACTGTCTTCTGAATTCCCATCAGTGACTTTACCACTCTTAGTTGACACTGATTTCTTCGTATTCATTGGATTCTTCTCTGTCCTAGAAACTGAACCAGCTTTGTCAGCACTTTTAGGATCATAGTGGACTGGAGGACGCATTAGAACATTCCTCTTGACAGTATCTTCTGTTCTCACACCCTTTCTGTTTTCCTCAGCTTCCAAACGATCATAACTATTCAAAGACCCACCAACCTTCTTTTTCTTGTTCACCATCACCTTTAAAACACCATTTTTCCCCTGAACCCTAATGGGTTCATCAGAATCATAATTATCCCTTAAAAATGACATAGATGACCGAGCTCCACCCCTGTCACCACCCTGACTTAACCCACCTGACCTTGCAAAATATGAACACTTTCTTCTATCAACAACAGCATGCCTCCTGGACCCTGACTCATATTCCCTCGCAGTGCCACTTCTCCCCGCCATTGTCGGCCCAAAATACCTCCTTCCTTCCATTCCACCATCCTCAAACCGCTGCCTCCTCAACATTTCCACGTCATTCCCATCATACTCATCAAACTCAAACACATCCAACTTATTCCTCTTCCTTTCACTCAAATCCTTCCCATTCCTAACAATCAAACCAACCTCATTACGCCTAATATCCTCCCCCCTGCTTCCCTTCCTACCAATATCACTCTCTTCATAACTACTCAAACCATTACATGCCCTCAATGTTTCAGGACCCACCCTTCTATGCCGTGGCATTAACAACTCATCACTAGACCCTGAATCACTATATTCCACCCTAAGCCTCTTTTTCTCTTTCTTTGACTCGAAAACCTTATGTGAACCAGAAGACCCCACACCATCATTACCTTTCTTTCTCACAATCAAACAACCTGAAGAGCTCTTATTCTTCATTATATATCCAGATGGGTCACCAGATCTCCTTCCCTCTTCCATAAACACAACAAAAACTAACACCCAAAAAACCCTAACTTTCCCGAATTCCCTCCAAAATCATCCCCGAGATATAAAATATTTTCAATAGAAACAGATTGTAAACCCTAATCTCTCCCAAATCACAAAATCAATCCAAAACCCACCAGATCTGATGCTAAAAACTACAGAAAGAAGCCAAGAAATTAGGTTTTCTAACGTATTATCAAGGAAAAGAATAGTAGTACCTTGCGGGATTCTATTAACGGAATTTTAACGGCGGTGTATCAGCAATTGATGACGTAACTTTCCGGTGAAGAAAGCGAGAAGGGGGAGATTTTAATTTGTCTTTTTTCATTACCTGGTTTTTTCAGGAATAGCCTGCTTAACAATATAAGCAAAAAAGCCACGAAGTCATTAGCTTCTTCTCTCTGTCACTGTTATTATGTTATTTCGTTTTTTTTTTTTTTTTCCTCTCTCTCTTTTTTGTGTCTACGTTTCTCTTTGTTGCGTGTATAATTATTTTCCAGTTTTCCCTCCAATTCTTCACGAAGGCATGACCACTATGATTTTGCAAGGTGGAATAGGGCCCGGTATATTACGACGTGGCGAGATCAGAGTGGGTTGACTCAAGCTGGTGGTCTAGTTGTTAGAGACGTGAGGTAGAATTGCGAGGTTAAGCGCGTGGGGAGTGGAAGAGACGACAGTATCTTGGGTGGATTTTAGGTGGAGAGAACCTGGTTTTTTGTTCCCTTTTATGAGTCAGGTTGTTCTGGGTTTAAATTAGTAGAAACTAGTTTTTTTTTTTTTTCTTATATATACACCTTCCCGCATTTTCTTTTCTCCTCATTTTGGTGGGGAAGATTTACCCTCCTGCTCATTTCATCCGTTTCCACCGACTAAACATAAAAATAAATATATACACACACACACACGTGTGTACTGTGTGAAAAATGAAAGTGCTCCTCACTAAACATCTTTTACTGTTATTTCGCCTTAGAAAGGTTTGACCACAACGATTGTACTTGCTGTCTATTCTGCACCGTTACATCATGAATGTACAAGTAAGGGCTTGTTTGTCACCATAATTTGAAATTAAAAAAATAATAAATATTTTTATATTTTTAAATTGTGTTAATATTGTCGAAAA
>Ga0307515_10001434_pt1 | contig 53877 bp, 64 predicted proteins | sample 17_EM_MG_FD_194513 | JGI IMG/M metagenome (GOLD analysis project Ga0307515, IMG submission 194513) | Populus trichocarpa ectomycorrhiza microbial communities from riparian zone in the Pacific Northwest, United States - 17_EM | ecosystem: Host-associated > Plants > Roots > Unclassified | place...
GGGGGGGGATAAGGACCGAAGGGAAGGATGTGACAGACAGCTGGTCCAAGCTGAACCGACGGTCCGAGCGGTTGGTTTTAAAGGCTCTCGTGACGGGATAATGGCAGGTCCTGGTATCATACAGCGCCTTTCTGACAGTTTTCGGGGGTGAGAAACCAGCCAAGGCCCAGACACCTGGCAATGGTCGAAAGTGAAAGGGAGAGGGAGAGAACCCGGGAAGAGAGGGTTCTGAAGAGCGGAAGATTTTTAGCCTGGGACTACACTGGAGCAGTCCGGGGGCTATAAATCGGAGTTGTTCGAGTCGGTGATACATATGCTCCCGTGGCCAGCCAACCAAATGTTTTCCCCCAGCCTCGAGGTCTAGTTGCGCTTCGTGATTGGAGTGTTTATTCGGATCGGCTGTCAAGCTTCAAGTTGCGCGTCCCGGTCTATCCGACTAATCTCCCACCGTAAGTCAGAGCCAGTGCTTCATCAATCTCAGTAAGCGACGTTCCGGCTTCCTTCGTGCAGTGCACACGAATACTTATGCGTACGAACGTCCAACATGGCGGCAGTTCCCGCGGTGATAGTAAAGCACGTCATCGTTCATTCTCACCAAACACAGTACAAAGGACAGGTCAGACGCTCCTTGGTCACTTGAGATAACTGTTCATCAGCGCAGATATGGGGCTCTTCCTCAGCGTCTTTGGTAACCTGCCCACCAAGTTCTTCTCATCGTGCTCCCTAATCTTCTGTCGGACGTGACCGAGGATCTCAGCATTCACGGCAAGTGTAGCCTCATACGCCGCCGCCAATTCCCTCTCTCGAGTAGCGTAAGCCGTTTCCAGGTCCACCAGTGCGTTGAATTGGACTGCCCTGGATCATGAAACACCGCATCAGTCTTGTTCCACCGTTCCTCGGTTCGTGGCTCCTCGTGCCCGCATACCTTTGCAAGTGCATCTTCTTAAAATCACTCAGGGCTTCGTTGTGAACGTCGTTCCGAGCGAACCGCGCCTCTTCCTCAGCAACCTCGAATTGATATGTGATCTTCTTCACAATCACGTCCTGAATCTCGTTCAAGACCTACCATCCTTGGTTAGAACCTTACGCGTCCTCTACCACACTGAATCAAAGCCAAGATCTTACCCCAATGAGAGCAGAGTGCTCGCCCGAGCTCGTTGCGGGCATCCGCTTCCAGGCGCTGTTCGTTCCAAACGCATCGCCCTCAAAAATCGTCCTCCGCTGAGCCCCGCCTCTGGGCGTGATTTCGTCCTGAACATAGTGAACCGCTTTACCCTTGGACGGAGTCGTCGCAAACGTGACCTTCGGTTTTCTAAACGTCATATACCCCGCTTGCTGCTGTCCACGAGGCAGCGTAGCCGGGGTCGATTGCGCATTTGTCTCCATGCCCACCCTGATCCCCAGGTGTTCTTGGGGTGTGGAGATACCAACAGACATTCGATCTATAATTGGCTGTGAGAGTGTGAAAGCGGGGATCCCGCCCTCGGAAGACCCTCCGTCGTCGGGATTCATTTCGAGTGGGCGAGGCTCCTCGGCAACAGCAAGCCCCCGAATATGCATTGGGGGCGCTTCTGTGATTCCACCGGTCGGGATCTACAAACCCTCAGCGCGAATCTGGCGTGAAAATCGGGACACAACTAAACCTTCAGGGGCGACCTAGCAGCAACGGGATCAGATCGGCCGAGTTCAACATCCATGTCGTATAAACCCTGGGCGAATGTTGTGAGCTGATGAGGGACAGGGGTGTTGACATCGATACGGCGTACTTGAGAACCGGTGGCCACCGCTTCTTTCATCTCTATCTCAGCCTCAACGTCATTAACGACGCCACCGGATACCACAACTGGAGGGCTGGCTTCGGCCGAGCGCGAATCGTGTGTGGCGCGTGACTCAGCCACGGTTGGGTCTTTTTTCCGCTCGACACCCACTATAAACGCCTGCTCCGAGATCGGCTTCGCCGGCATCTTTGCTCTCTTTTCGGTGGAAGTCGATCGCACTATGGAAAGATTTGGGGCAGCGATAACTTCCACCGGTTCCATAGCCACCATTTCATCTCGAGAGTCCCCCAAACCCTGGGGCGCAGCGACCTTCTGCTTCGGTGCAGGAAGGGCCTTTGTTTGATTGTCAGTTTTTAGTGGGTTGTCTGCGACACGTTCCTAGAATGAACGATTAGCGCCACGATAAGAGAAGCGTGAATGTAGCGAAAGTAATTTAAAAGAACCTCTTGTGGAGTCACCCGAGAAACCGGTTTGTGTTTTGGGGGGATCGCCTCAGGAGATTCCGAAGGGCTGGAAAATACTTCGATGACCGCTGGAGAATCCTTGGCCAATTCAACTCTCCCTCTCTCTTCTTCCCCCCCTTTATCTGGGGATACGATCTCTGGTTTCTTCTTCGCTTTCGCCTTCGCCTTTTGAGGAGGGCCCATCTTCACAGACTTTTCATCGTCAGCATCCTTGCCCTTTGTAGCAGCAGCACGAGTACGAGTCCCAATTTGAGTTTTCGCCTCAGTTTTCATAGCGGTAGCCTTTAATTTCTCTGGAGGCACGACTTTTTCCGTGAGCGTAGATTTCGGTTTAGCAGCAACTTTTGCTTTTGATTTCGGTTTCGGGGGAGCAGGAGGAGAGGAAACATAATCGTCGTCCCCATCGTCCATCAGAGGAGGATCAACACGAGGATCAACAGGTCGAGTTTTCAGGTCAAGAGTATCAGTGAAATCACCACCAGAGAGCGCAGCAGAGTCGCGAGTGGGTGAAGTTCTAGCAGCTTTGGCACGTCCACCGTAGTTCGCGTTCTTCTTGGCAGCAGGACGAGCTTTCCTTAGCACCTGAGAGACTCTTGGGGGAGGAGGTGGGGCTGGGGAAGCAGCCTTTTGTTTGGCAGTACCAGGTTTCCCGCCAGCCGTTTTCCGGGCCCTTTTGACGGGAGGTGGTTTATCCTGGACATCAGAGATTCCTCCCGCTTCGAAATCGTCCTTGACTTCTCTCTTCCTCTTTGGAGTTTCGTTATCCCTGGCGAGCGGTTTCTGCCTCTCAGGGGGTCCAGTATTCTTCTTGGTGGATTTGGGGCGCCCTTCTTTTGCAAAGAATAAATACACCGTTCTTTCAAGAAATGTACGGGAGGCCTTACTTTTCAAAGGAGCGGGAGGGGGAGATATATAATCCTCCACGTCAGAAATCACGGCAGCTGGCATTACTTTCTTCATGTTGCCATCGCCAGGTTTCGAGCTACCTTTAGCACCTTTCCTAGAGCTCAACAGTACTTCCTCGTCATCAGAGTCCAGAACTCTTCGTTTCACAACTTTCTTTGCGGAGGCTCCAGCAGAAACAGCATCGGCGAGAATGGAAGCACGTTTCGTGATGGCAATCAGAGAATCAGTCCTCGCAGCGAGCTTCTGAGACAAGGCTTTCATAGAGTCCGCTTCAGATTCCCCAGAGAGTTCCGAGAGGTCCGTGTCGCCAGATCCAAAGACATCCTTATGCAAAATCTTATTCTGGGATGGCGTTGCGGGAACGAAAACCGATGACCGACGGGGTGCCCTCGGACGGGGGGTGACGTCGACAAGTTTGACATTCGGCAGTTTAGTGGCAGTCTTTTCCACTGTTTGAGTTTCGTGAGAGACAAGAAGGTCAGGAAAAGCTCTGGATGAGACCGGAGGGAAGCCCGCGGAGGTAGCAGCAGTTTCTTCCTGAGGAACACCAACGAGAGTGCGACTAGAGCGCACCAGCGGTGAGACCGGCGAGTCATCGACAGGTAAACGATTCTTGCGATCCTGGTCATCCTTGTCCTTGGGCGAATCATCGCTCCATTGGCTGAGCTGCATGACCCGCTCAATGGTCTGAACCTTGCACTAGTGCTTCGTCAGTGCCTGCGTTTGAACATCTTGAAAGGCGTCTTACGACAGACTCTAGGATTTCTGGAACGCGATTACCCTCTCGATCGAATTCCAGTCGGGGACCCTCTTGACTGACAGATATATGCGGTGCTCCTGTCTACGAGCCGGATCGGGGTCAGCAGAAGGAACAAAAACACACGAGAAGACTCACGATTCCGCGAGATCTCAGTGCACGTTTGAACCTGAACAGGTCACTTTCCCCAATTTCGAATGTCACGGAAGGCGATTGTCCGTTTGGCACCTTGAGTGGCCGCGATTGGATGTTCGGAGCGGATGAAGTTTGTAACACCACTTTGATGAACGGTTTTTTATCGACCGTGGAGAACGAGAGACCACAGATATGATCGAACGAAGCCCGAAATGATTCATACCCTTCGTCCTACGAGAGCCCTCGTCAGCATTCATGACAAAATGGCTGCGTACTCCCAACCTTGATCACATTTGCCAAAAGAGACTTATAATCGACGATCAGGCGCTGTTGGGGAGGCTTCTGCGGGAACCTCAAGCCACATGAATCGATCTGGGTAACCTCGAAAGGCTGAGGACTGTGGCGGGATCCAGTCAGCAAAAGTCTACAACGTATGGCTCTCCCCACTAACAACATAAGGTTACTCTGGGCAAGGACGTCGATCGCCTGAGCTTGAAGAAGATCCGCGTCCCTCTCGGTCGGTTTTGCCAGGATCCTCGCCAGGCGTTCGCCACATGTAGTGTCTTCGGGATAGTTCGTGACGAAAACGTCGCGCATAAAAGCGCTCCGTTTGTCCATGAACTCAGACTTCGGCGCGACTATCAGTACGAGCAAGAGGAGGTTTTCCAGGATCACGTAGTCTGCAAGAGAGGCACATAAGAGCATGGTGTCAAAACCGACGCCGAGATAAGCCAACCTTTTGAACCATAAAGTGTTGCACCGAGCCGTCGACTAGGTACAGCGTCACCGTCAGCAAAAAAACTGGGACCACGTGTGTATGCACAACCTTCCGAGGTATTCTGGGTCCCGCAGCATCTCCTTATTCGCAGGTTCATTTGCAGAGTCCACGAGAAGTGAAAATGCCTAGAACGGGAAGTGTCAGTTCTACGGCCCACAGGCGCAGGAGCGCGGTCACGGACGGTGTATCGTAGGGTGCTTCCCATAGTGATGCTTGAGTAAAACGCTGCTGAGAAACATATGCGGCAAAGAACTGGATACAGGACCGAAGCAAGCGTTCGTAAAGTAGCACCTAGTCAGATAAGTCAGCATACAGCCTCATAACGGATGAAAAATCACTCACCATCGGAACGCGTGTCCAAGAAATCCTAAACACTGTCTCAAACTTGCACCTCATGATCTCAGCTAGGATCCTCTCACCAAAACACCAGACAAGAGCGACTCCGCAACGTCCTCCCAACTCGACTGCAACAGTCTATTCCCCGCAGTCAATTGCATGACTATCTTCTCGTGGAACAAGAATGAAAAAATCGCCGCAGAGAGTTGGAAGGCCTGTAATGGAAACTTTTCGTATAACGGAATAAACGGTTCTCTAACCGCCAGAACGAGCTTGTCAAATATTTGAGAGCCGGCGCCGAGAGAAATATCCTGCGCGTAAAAGTCCATAAAGAGGTCTTTCCCGATGGATTTTGTTAGGAACAAGATACCAGTAAACGAAGATTTGCCGTTAGAGAGTCCACCCTTTCGGTCAGTCCCTTGTTTTTCTTCCCCTTGAGAGCGACTTGCTTCAAAGCCTTCATCGCCTCGTTCACAGCATCCATGTTGGGAGTGGACGAAGACAATGCGGTAAAGATGATGGGGAGTAATGCGGAAAGCGGCTCAATGGCAATAGGAGTGAACGGAGAGGTGATCTAATCTTCGATCGCGCCACGCGTACGCGTCCTCCATCGCTTCCCATATGTTCGCTCCCAACAACCCCAGAATATCATCGCCGGAAATTCACCACTTTCATTCTCATAAAGCACACAAGATAGGTGGGAAATCATAAAGGAAGAAAAAAGGAATAGGTTAGATCGACTGTTGAACAAAATCACACCGAAGGGCACGAAAGGGTGAGAATGGACGCATACAAAGGCACAGCATGCATTTAGTAGGATACGACTCGGTCGCGCGAATTCAATTCGGAGAGTCTAAGAGGGAGTTTAAGGTGAAGACAGTAGGTGACGGGTTAGAATAAGCAAACAAAGTTGCTCGGGAATACGTGTCGTCCAGGTTGCCTCCTCGCCTCATCCAAAAGCTCACCGCTCCACCAACCATCCTCGGGAGTCGAGGTGACAGCGATGATGTCTCCCGCCTGGAAGTCGAATTCTTCCTCGATCGACGCGGTATAATCGTACAGCGCTTTGACTGGAAATGCGGGTCATCAGGAAACACTTTCTGAATAATTAACGTTTGAAACCCACCATAGAACAAGACGGGTCGACCATTCTCCGTATACTGCCCCGTAGGAGCCGCGCTAATACCGTGTTGCTGGGCTGGAATTGGTTGGTTGTGTGCGAGTTGCGGGCTCGCGCTCCTATAACCGTTTACAATCTGTTGCGGCTGTGGCTGCTGCTGCTGCACCGGCGGCTGATAATATCCACCAGACATACTCTGACCCCTAGCCAACCCTTGTTGCTGCTGTGTGTAAGCAGGGTGTGCGGGAGGTTGAGTGTACTCCGGCTGATGTTGGTAGTGGTGTTGTTGATAGTTGATCGGAGGAGGTTGTTGGGTGGGTGGCTGCGTATAGTGCGGTTGTTGTTGAGGTGGCGGTTGTTGGGTTGGAGGCGGCTGCTGGTAAGGTGCCGGAGGTGGAGCCCCGTAAGGAGGTTGGGTTTGTGGTGGGATGTGTGGGTGCTGCCCAGAAACATTCACGCTGCCGTTGCTCTGACTCGTGCTGAGCCTCCTCTGGAATCCGCTGCTTTGTTGATTTTGTGGAGGAGCATGGTATTGCGACGGCTGAGAGGAGGACTGATTGTGTTGGGGAGGCTGGGGCTGGTAGACTTCAGCCATAGAATCGATGGCAACCTTTCCTGTTGGATCCAAAGTAATGCCAGTACTGTTCGGGGTTGTCGCGCGGTTGGGGAGTTTCTGTTGAGGGACGGTAACAGATTCCCGGCGTGCGGTATGACTCGGTGTAGAGGCAGAGGTGGCAGATGGCCGTGAGATCGATCCCTGATGCGGCGGGATGGGACTAGCATTCCTCGATCCGTTGAACGAAGGGCTTGGGGACCTCCCTTGAGATCCGATTCCGGCGAATCCTTCCCGAGAAACTGGCCGCTCCAATAGTTGACCGGGGCCAATCTGACCTTGATGGCTATTAGTCCTGCTGCGAGACTTGCCTTCCCCAGGTAGTGACTGTTGATAATCCGCGAGGACGGTGTCAACGTTCACGTTCACGCCAGCAGAGGTCCCAGTGCCCGTCGGGGGCCGCATAAGTGCCGCTGTTGGCTGACTGGGAGAGACAGGCCGCGAGGGACTCGGAAAACTTCCAACGACCATATCTGCCGATCCGCTGTAATCCCTAGTTCTTGCAGGACCACCCTCTTGTTGCTGTTCCTTCTGAATGAAACTGTTCCTCCGTCCAGCAGCACTCGCACTCCTCAACTCTGCCATCTGCTTGGCCAACGGGTCGTTCTCCTGCCCAACTTTCGACCCCCCAGAAGAGTGGCCAGGCTTGAAGGACTGGGGCCCGTGATCCGAATTAACCGGGTATGCCTGATCACCGACCTTTAGCATCGTTTGTGGGAAGGTGACGTCTCCGGCCGCCGAAGGACCACTAGATTGACCAGAGCCACCCGCGCCGTATCCGTTGACCTGCCTCTGACTAGAGGAGCCGTTAATTGCCGGGTCTGAAACCGATACCGAGTTCCGGCGTCCAGATCCGACACCGGCGGCGTTGTTGTTAAGGTTTGGTTCCTCTTCGGGCGGAGGAACAAACTCTTGGCGGGGCTGATTGGAGCGATTCGAGGAGCGAACAAAATGGGCGGGACGAGATGTTGGTCGAGAGAACGAAGCGGGAATAGCGTCAGGATTCGCATAATTGACGAACTGAGGGGGATCTGGTATCGCATTTCCAGTACCGTAGTCCCGAACGAAATTCTCCATGTCTTTTTCGGGCTCGAACTGTTCAAGGGCAACTCGGATTTTCTCGCAGGACTGATCAAAGTTAATCATCGCGCGCAATTTCTAAGATAAAAGTAATTCAACTCACCTCGTCGTCGGCCACACAAACAGTCGACACCGCGTTGGCATAACCCCACATGTTGTCTTTCATAAACTCCATCCGATCATCCTCCATATCTTGGCAAGCGTCACAAAACGCTTTCCAATCCTGTTCCCACTTCTGAACAGTGTCCTGTAGAGCCCTGGAGAAGTTGAGGAAATCTTTTTCATTGACTTGAACAGTCTGTTGAGCACGCTCAAGCTTGCCAGTAATGCGATCAAGGACTTTACCCTGCATCAGGGTGCTTTGGGCAGTGTAGGAATTGATCCTCACACAGTCAGCCTCGTACTTCTCTCGGGCCTTGTTGGCGTGGGATTCCTGGGTAGATTTTGTCTTGAACTCTTTCTCGATCGCGGCCTGGATAGTGCGCTTGAAATGAGATTGGCGGGTGAGGAAGGCAACGCATGGTGCTTCGAGATCAGTGCGAATTTGTTTGGCGAGCTTGCCGTGGTACCCAGCCTGCTTGTCTGTCTCGAGTCGAATGGTATCGAGTGAGTTTCGCAGTTCGCTGGAGAGGAGAGAAGGATGAATGCCTCGTCAAACTCGAGATACAATGGTAGGATGACGTACCCAATCTCATCTCTGCCCAGATGCAGTTTTGCAAGCTTTGCAAGTTGTTTCGTGTATTCTTCTTCAATGTTTGCTCTGGAAAATACCGAGGATGAGCCGAGGTCTACCCTGCCACAACAGACGTGTGGATTCTCAAAGAACGTACCTCTCTTTCCAAAACGCTCTCAGTTCGTCAATCGTCCTCGTGGAACCCCGAATCCTAGCAAACAGAACGTCGACACCTGCATCTCCAGATCCCCAGAAGGCGTTACAGAAGTCGAGTGAGCGGTTGGCGAACTCTGGAGAGTTTGCACGAGCAAATTTGGCCAGGGATGAGGTGGATGATGTTCGCTTGGCCATGGGTGGTTGGCGTCGATGAGCGATGGGCTGTCGCCTCGAAACCTAGCGTCGGTGTGCTCGTCGCGTAGGACAAACGGCAGCCAGGCGGGAAGGAAGATGGGCGGTGCGGAAGGAGTGACTAAGGGACCCAGAGATCACAGCCTGTGACACCCTGCAACTCACCGGTTTGGCACCACCGACGTCCGGCGTGCGGCGTCAATCTTCTTGCCTCAGATGCAGTTCCGGGCAGCGGTTGTGCTTTTACTTTTTTTTTCCTGGGCGCCCCGTCAGTACCGGGTTTGACGAGGAACTCCATCCCCGGTTCCAAAATCCTGAAATACAGATGCTATCGGGGGCGTGTACCCGGATCCACCTTCGAATTCTACTTCGTATCCTGATAATTGCGCGAAAAAGGGATCTGCATTACAGCAAAACATAAAGTGCCCATGTTATCCGTTTTTCACTCCAGAAACCCGAGGATCTTTTCCGCACATTCCATCCAGTATATGTCGCCCATCAAGTGATGTCCACTTCCCTGCACGACCCTGAACTCCACTCCATCAGCGATGCCTTCCTGAGAATCACCGTTGTTCGTCGATCCGAGCACCAACCTAACTGCATTCCGAAGCAGTCCAACCAACTTCGCCATGACCCCCGGCCTCACCAGGACATCTTTCCCACCAGCAACGACCAAAACGCGGGCTGGTAAGCCTTCTGTAGACTCGCGTCGAGAATAACTTGTCAACCCTACAGCCCGTGTGATCTTCTTGGGATCCGCAAACATGCCGAAGGTCCCTAGTGGCCACGCCATTGATTCATACGGTGCCATCTCCTGCGTCTCAAACTCCCTGACCATCTCATCCGGACACTCATCACAGAAGAAGGCTTTCTTGACCAGCCTCGTCGAGGAAAGAGGGGATCGGGGATGTCCAAAATGGAAGAGGAACATTCGGAGGGGGTAAAATGGATCGAGTTTGACCCAGTTCCAGTATACGCCGACAGACCCGTAACACGGGATGACGCCTAGAAGCCCTATGCGTCCCACCACGTACGCCTGGGAGTCCGTTTTCTTGGGATCGGGAGGAGAGTGAAGACCCTCGCTGAGGATGTACTGTAACAACGCACCCCCCGCACTATGCGCGATGGGTACGATATCCGGACGTCCCTCGTTCCGGTGTTTGTCGATAACGTGACGGATTCCTGTCGTAACATCCAGGGCCATCTGATGCTTGGACGTAAAGAGCATCTTCCAAAAACCCACCGCGTATGAGTTTCCATGACCCCGCACCGAGATCGCGTACGATGGGTACCCACGCGATGAGAAATACTCCAGGAAGAACCGGTATTCGGTTGCGGCTCCAAAACCACCGTGGATGAAGAGGAGGGGAGGTTTGGATGTGTCGTTATCGAGAGGGGCGGCGTAGAGGAGCTCGAGGTCTCCCCCGGGAGTGGAGATATGAGTGCGAGAGATAGAAGGGTGGAGCTTGATGTTAAGCCCAAGGTCTTTGCGGGGTGACCACTGGACGTTGAACAACGGCATGCTGAAGTACAGGCTCTGGATGGAGTTGACCTCTGCGGTGATGTTTAAGGCGTCCCCCACTTCACCGCACCTTATAACCGACAACTCACTTGACGATCCTTGCCGATCGGAGCATATCGCCAACGAATCCTGAGAATCCCTGTGAAAGCTGTGCTGGGTCTAGATCTGTCAACCCTCCCGGTCTTCCCCACAAGGCCTCTCATTATTGGCTTACGCCCCCCACTCATCATATCTGGGACGTTGGGCGTCCCTGTTGTCCGGAGCCTCTAGGGATGGCAGCTCACCCCCTTATGGCCACATTGCATGTGCCCGGAGTTACAGATCCAGGGCATAATGCCAATTAGCATTGCTCGGCAAGCCCGGATTATCAGCATCTTCCGGTAGGCTGGCGTAAAGCGTCGCCCGGCGGGTTCGCGAGTGGCGAGCTAGTTATTGTACATGTCGCGGATCCTTGCTATCAAGTCCCTACACCTCATGCTCTTCAACCTTCACAGAACCCAAATAGGACGGACTGCTGTGGGATTCCGAGCTCAACTTAATCATCCTAAACGTGGTTCGCTTCCTTCCTTCTTCCTGACATCCTTTTTTCGGCTTCAAACAGCTCATCACCGATTCCTCCACGGCTTTCATCCCCAAAATCTGTTTTAGTTGATCCTCCCAAGGGCCCTCGATAGGCGACCCGCCATACATCAACCGCCCACCCGCCCATAGCGTGCAAGGTAAGACGAGGGGGAAATCTACGATCTGGAGGGTGTCAAAATCTGGGAGCGCTTTGCACGCATTGACCAGCTCTGACGCTGCGGAGCTTGCACCCCCAACTGGGTCGAGCAGGGTTCCCATTTCACTTCTTTGTAAGTCGTATGCGTGAGGGCAGATTATGGTGAGTTCGGTGAGCCTTGGACACGCAGCCACAAATCCTGAGGTTGGAGACGGTAAAATGTCGTTCTCATCCTGTGATCAAACGAAGTGCCGAACCACTTACGGGATGGGTTAATCCACCAAACCAAGGGCATCACCAACCGCTTGACTTTTGAATCCCGGTTGAACTCAAGTGATCCAAGGAATTCTTCGGAGGAAATAATCCCATAACTGACCACGCAGACAACGTCTTCGACGTTACGACAGGGTCGGAGAAGAGGATGAGCAACAGGAGGCAGGATCAGGGTCATAATCTGGGGGAGTTTGACACGCCTAAGTGCGTCCTTGAGTGGGCTTGTAGCAGGGCCACCCGCCCGTGTTATCTCTAACGTGTGGAGATTTGGGAGGGACTCTAGGCATCTGGCGAGCAAAGGAATGGCGCAATGCTTATTTGAGAGATCCACCGTCATGAACCTTCAGAGGACACGAATTAGCCCCGGTTCAGGGACAAAAAAAGGGCACAAAATTTACTTCACGGTGGTCGCCAGAGACGCATCCAAGTGTAGTGCATTAACCAGGGCCCGAAGTTCCCTCTCCCCCGAACCAAAACTGCGTGGTATGAACAACTCGAGGCGTTCCCATATCCACGGCAGCAGTCGCAGCCGCATCACCTTACATGTCATGCTCAATTGCCGTAGAAACTCGACCCTTTGTCGGTGGTGATCGACGATCTCCATATCATACTGAACACGGAGTCGTGCATAATGGTCGGTGAGCTGCGGCTCTGGGGAGACATGAGAGAGAATGGAAAGAATAAGCTCGTCTGAGAGCTCGAGGACTGCGATGTGGGATGGAACAGATTGACGTTCGACCCAAAGAACCAGTGCGGGAGCTCGTACTGAGGCAAGTTTGGGGTACAGGAGGCTTTGGTAATGGGTCGATAATCGGACGCTGTTTCGTGAGGAAGCCGTGCGCGAACTTTGTAAAAAACGTTGAAGTTTTCTCGCGATAGCGACCCATGATTTCTGTAACGCGGGGTTCACCGTCTGAGACTCGACAAGATGGGGGTGGGTCGACGTCGCAAGACGAAATTTGTGCGGATCATGATCATCTTGATGTAGAGCGCCCGCAGTCGATTTCGGTCTCGGAGTGGTGCGCCGATCCAAAATTGAGAACTTTCACCGTTGCTCATATGTACATATCTCGCACTCTCCTCGGAAGTTACGTTACAAGATCTGATAGGAACTAGAGTGAGAGCGTATGGTCCAAAAAAAGTAAAGCATACTACATGCCCTTAATTTAGGTCCTTGAACCCGCTGGCAGAGATTTTATAATCATTTGCGGGGTCACCCCAACCGCCAAATAAATCTGTCACAACGAGCTCAGTCATGGCGTCAGGGTCTCCTGAACGCGTAACTGCGCAGATAGTCCCTAGTGACCAATCCCGATAAGGGGTCTTCGATCATTTCCTTGTAACAGCACCTTTTCACGAGCACGTCTTCGAAGTATTATTGGACACAATATCCGTGCCATGGGAGGAACGCTCCCGTAAGGTGAATCTATTCACGAGATTAAAAATAGTGTGGGAGGCGAGGCCATAGGAAATAGAGAAAGAGAGGCGGGAGCAAGGAAGGCCAAGCTCATGAACGCGACCCGGTTCAGGAGTGAGTATCCCCAAAGGACACAAATACAGGAAATGGAGCACGATGTATACGAGAACTGTTATTGCCCATTTCTGGTCCGCGGGCCAGGACCTGACTTTCAACCTTGAGGGTGCGATCCTCAAAACTGGGAGGGGGGTCGGTTAGAGACAAAACCCCCATGCAGATGGGACCAACCTACGGGTCACTAAATCCCTCAACTCTTGAATACGGAAAGTTGGATGTTGTCCACCCGGTGGGAGTGGGTATCCCGTAGGTTAATCGGTAACCCAGCTGGAGTTTCTATACTCATGAGAGGCCGTTGCGAGCTGGAGGCCTTCTTCAAAGACATGATCATCCGACTTATCATTATCGGAACAAGCCTGGCGAGATCCAAATCGATCAGTCACCGTCAGTAATTGTGTGGGCAAAGGCATCTCACACGGCGTTTCCCCTACCGACAGGAAAGGATGAAGGGCGATTAGCAAGGATGGTTCGATCCAATCTCATACGTGGGGACGGCTTACACCACAGGTACGGCCCGTAACAGTGGCTAGAAAAGAAGGCATGGCGGTCAGGATGTGTTAACCTCGAGCACTAGTGCAAAGGATCTCACCCTTGCCACAGCAAACATAATCAATACCAAGAGGTGGGCTGTAGATATCACGACGAAGTATACCTCCGCGTCCCTGGTGACCCTATCGAGAATGTTAGACCTATTCATCCCATTGAGGGTCGAGATGGCGGGTTTCGTTTGTACGATGATAGACACGAAAACCACGATGTCTATAGGGCGGAAGGGCGGTTCAATTCAAGGAATGTGGGGTTAGAAAGAATGGCGGCGTGCTCACCAAAGATGATAGAGAGGGACATCTGAAGGATTGCAAAGCCTTTAATATTGACGGACCCGGTAAGACATAGGTGGTACGAATCCAGAGGAATGTTAGGTATGGCTCCTGTTGGAAATATGCCCTCAGTTACGGGACTCGAGCATATGTGTGTGATGGGTTGAAAGTATTGACCTGGATTTGTTACAGACCGAATAACCAAGAAAAGTCCAACACCGAGCTGCACGGCGGAAATTGTATACAGGATGCCCGCGATCCACTTGTTCTTCCTCGTTATGGCGTAAGTCCTGTTATAGCAAAAGTGAGCGAACGCGTTCGGGTCGGCGAGAGAGCGTCGAACCTTTGAGCCAGGACAATTTGGGCGGCTGTGTGGATGAGCGTGTAGTGCAACACCAAGAGGAACCCGGCCTTCTTACACCTGCAATGCCAGGGTCAACCGCATAAACTCAGATTCCGCCAACAGGAGCTCCCCACGTACATCTGTACGCAATAATGATCAGCCTCCTGGAAGAAGTAAGTGGATACGAACCAAGAATACCTCAGATGTGTAGCCCGGATGCAAATACGCTGCAGCCGAGGGCCAATAATGTTTGCATGCGTCGGGTAGTGCGGGCCGATCAAATCTCACTTACAGACGACCAACCAAACCTGGAATATTCCTGGAAGGTATCTGGTCTAAACAATGGTCAGGTTGATATGATGTCGATAGTGGGGGGCACCCACAGATAGAAATATCACGAATACTGAGACACTATTAGTTGGGGCGCTCTAGAAAAAGTCCGAAGGTTCGCGCACTGAAAACGCCCTCCGTTTTCCACGCGTACCGGACCTGTATGAGGTGGTTAGGTCCCTTTTGCGTCATTGTCATCGTATAATTCTGTTACCTCGTCTTTTAATGTCAGCAAGTAGTCGTAGGCCCAGAGGACAGTCACACTGAGCGCATACAACTGGATTTTGAACGTTTGGTGATCTCGTGAGATAGGGGCATTGTATCGTGGTGTGTTTACCTTGAGAGAAGTGCTTGTTGGGAAACGAAGCGTTTCGTTCAGCATTACTGGTGCGACCGCAATGCAGAGTACTCACATATCATGACCGAGTTGAATAAGTTTTGCAAGTTCAGCTTCGGAAGCCATATCAAAAGAGAGACGTCGGAAGACCGTTCGCACTCTGGTGGGCACGCTTCTGACGTGTGTGGGCGGTGGGACCGAGACAACACTTCGAGGGCGGGTATATATGAACCCACTTCATATATAGTGGGGATATAGGGACTGTACGAAAGCAATCACAACAGTATACCAATCGCTTCGGATAGCTAAACAACATTCGGACATTTTCCCAAAAGAATCGATGTTCCGCCCCTGGCGCCAACCGGATAGAATGGGCACCGAAAGGGGCTGGGGGGAGGACGGCGTTTCCAATCGACTAAGGAAAACTGGTATCAGTAATTGCTACGACACACCCTCGTCCTTGCACCCATCCTGAACCCCATATGCCCTCTCGCTGTGCGGGCAGTCCAGTACTTGAATGCGATCTAGTTCCGCATTTTACAGTGGCGCATCAGGGTTGGTATGTGAGAGAGGCCGAGCCGCGCGCCTCGTTTCGGAGGCCATTGAGCGGCTCCTCTCTTCCTGATGTCGTGAGGTGGCTCAGGAAGACCACATGGGTGACCATCTGCGAGAACAGATCCGGTTGCCAGCCGCAGGAATTCGCGGTGTCAATCCGACGAAGTGGATAGGGTCCCCACAGCCGTTTGGGTGCGCTTGTAACCCTGGGCAGTGACCAGAATGCGGTAAAGAATTTGGCCTAATAAGGTGCAAGGCAGACTAGCGGCAAAGCTCGGACCAGGTATATTAGCTTCAACGTTATCAACGCCCGTTATCAACGCCCGTCTTCAACGTCATTCGAGTCCAACGGACAAATCTGGGTTTATGGAGTGTCGGTTTTGCATAGGATGTACAGGGTGCAGTAGACCATCGAGATTGGTTCAAGCAACTTGAAAACGCCAGGAGTTTGGGCGGGGAAATTTGAGAAAAGGTTGATATTAAAGACTCTAGGCCGAGGTCCTGGGAATCAGAGATGCCAAATGAATGTATGTGGATGGGGGTGCGAAAACTTCAATGTCCACATCCCGATCAGAAGCGTCGGCAGCGAAGTGGGCCGAGCCTTGTGTCTTGGCGTACAGCAGGAATGGCGGGTTGTGTGAATCGAAAAGAACGGGTGGGACGGGGCGGCAAGGAGGTGGAGGTGCCGTCGAAGGAGCAGCACGTGTCATTCTTTGCCGTATGCACAAAGGTAACTCGATCACTCGATCGTTCCTCCTTCGTAGGCCCCTACGAGACTTTCAACGCTCACCCTTGGTCTCCCACAAACCGCGATCAATACGCTATGTCTCTCCCAACTCCTGCCAACAGCGATTACCTAGGTCCACAAGGTTGCAAACAAACACCACCATCGATGTAAGCCAACGCACCTAGGGTATATTCCGATCTAATCCAATTGTAAACAGGCGGAGTGGCGAGATTAACATCGAATCCATCTGAGCTTTGGAGGAGCAGATCAGAGAGTACGAGAGGGTCGTGATAAAGCTCAAACGCACTAGGAACCCCTTGTTGAACATCTCCACACTCCCGCCCGAAATCCTTGGCAACATCTTCCGCTGCAATGTCGCTCTCGAGGACGACTTCGACGGGTTGGTGGGAGGATCTCACAACTTCCTGCTCGTTTGTCATCACTGGTACGAGGTCGCCTTGCGCACCCACGAGGTTTGGAGTTTCTGGGGCGACGCCCCGGTAGAATGGGCACGCTGGTATCGCCGTTCTAGAACCGCTCCTCTCGACCTGGTACTGGGTGGCGCTTTTAGCGATGACCCTCTCGACGCCACCTTGCGTAATGCGCTCCGGGATCGTGCCGCCCGGGATACGATACGACGGATCCATCTCAAATGCTGGAATGCGGCATATCTAAGCTCAGTAATCTCTCCACTGACCGCCACCCGCGGGGGGGGGTTCGGTCCAATGGCGTGGAGTCGATCATTTTGTTGAACAAAGGCGGTACAGCGGTGGATGTCTCGGATTTCTTCTCCCGCTACTGTTTCCCGAAATTACAACACCTCGAACTCAGCAAGTGCAGAATCACATCGTGGGATCGCCTAACGTCGCGAACTGCAGTTCTAACAACACTTATTCTCCGCCTTGGCGATCCCTCGCCCACTCCCACCACTTCCAAATTGCTCTCAATACTTGCCTCCAACCCTACCCTCCGGAAGATCGTACTTTCCACACACGCGATCCCTAACGACGGTGGTGGAAATTCCTCTTTCCGAGTGCCACTCCATCACTTGGAGAAACTCGAGCTGGCTGGAGGCTTGCGACACGTTGTTGAGCTTCTCCATCAATTGGACCATCCCAGCAATATGGATCGTCTGGATATCAATCTACTCGACTGCACAATTGCGGACGTGTCGCAAATAGTTGGGCCGTACCTTCGAGACTACCTTCGACGTCGTGACAAGTCTCAAAATGGACTAGGACTTTCGGTATCCCAGGCCGAGCGCGGAATCATACTCCATGCCGGTGATACAGGCGGGATTGGCCCATCTAATCCCGTGTGGAAACACATGGTCCCGTTTGTGAGCATTAAGATGGGGCTGAACCACACCTAAGGATCTATTGAAGAAGGGGATCCTCGATCTTATCGCACACACTCCACGGGATGAAATCGTCTACCTCCACACACGGGGTGAACCCGTAACCACGAAGGACATATCCGCTCAAATGCCAAACCTAAGGGCACTACGCTCTACCGTGATACCTCTACCCGCCGCATCTCCAGAGCCTAACCTGGATGGGGATGAGAAGATCCTCCCTTCTCTGCAACACATCTTTTTGGAAGAGCTGGTTATAGATAGCGGTGATTGGAGTCCACTCATGACATTCCTGGCCCATCGCGCGTCCTCCGGGAACCGGCTTGGCTCGCTCACGATTGACAATTCCCCTTATGTGTGTCTAGAGGTTCAGGAGGGCATCAGGCGTATGGTTCAGGAGCTTAGGATTCAATATTTATCGACCGAGCACACGATGTCCTTTTCGTACTTGTCCAGAATAGTAGTCACCGCCAATACTTGGCCCTTTCACTCGTCCCCCCTCCCCAACGTACACTATGTAGAGTGCATTCCCCTAGACATCTTTGCCTCGATTTTTCTCCGATTTTGTGCTCCCGACTATCGTTAGCATGTGGTTGAATACACGCCTGCGAATGCTTACTCCGCATGACAAACCTACCCAGAGAAATGGCCTGTTTCCATGCCACAACCGCACAGGTCCAAAGCTTTGATATTAAATCAGCTTCGCAACCACGGCGGGTAGGCTCTGTGACTAGTCCGACCTCAATCTAGACACAGTCCATCCGCATTACAATCTTAAAGACACCCAGACCCCAAGGTGAAAGAGGATACCATCAGCGTATACAATCATTCATCGTCCTCGTCGTCTTCGTCTTCATCTTCATCTTCGGACACCTCCAACCCAGCGCTCCTCATCTTTTCCTTGTCCCTCCTCCTCTTACTACTCAGCTCATCCAAAAGGACAAGCAAGTCTTCCTGCTCCTTTTCACTCTCCTTCCTCTTCTCCTCCCCTTCGGCCACTTGTTCTTTCAGCAATTCTGCCTGAGATTTCAAAGACGTAATCTAAACTTCTGTTCAGTAAATCTGTAATGCAGAAAAGTCGATAAATAGCGCGTACCTCGTCATCTTTGGTTTTGCTTGAGACGGTCAGATCCTTAATGCTCTTCTGCAACGTCTGGATTTCGTGCGCCTGGTTCGAGATCACCTCCCGCAGCGAAGACAGCAGCATCTGTGTCTCCTGGTCGGCCTCTTGGCCAAAACCAGCACTCGAGGTGGCGGTAGCAGAAGAGTTTGGTTCCGCTGCGACAGCTCTCTGAGCGGTATCTAAAAGCAAGGGCCTTGATCAGTCATGAAAACGGGCGCTGAAAGACAACATCAATACAGTAGTTTGACTTCCAAAACTCCAAAAACGCCCAATCAAACCAAGCCTCTGCCTCTCCATCGATCTCGGCATCGACACTCGCCTCTTTCGGTGTTGGGTATTCGAGGACGAAGGATTCCGGCTCGATTTCTCGGAACCGCACGTCCTCCTTCACGCTTCCAATCTTATCGGTCAATGTGTCGACGCCCAGTCGGCTGATGATTTGGTGGATCGTCTCCCTACGAGCTAGTCAGCTCTTCTCAACTCCAATGGTAAATGCGTTCACCCACCTCGTTATTTCCCCTGGCTCACGGTTGAACTCGTAGCAAGTCCCGAGAAGGAAGGCACACAACGATGGGATGAGACTATCAGACGCTTCAATGGGTTTTCCGATAGGTTCCACCAGCTGAGGAAAGGCCATGTTCAATACCGCGACTCACGATCGCACCGAAAAAAAAACCACACCAGAGTAAGTCCCCCAGCCTCCAGGTACGCTCGAACGCTCTTCGGGTCATCCCATAACCACTGAACTAATAAACAAATATAATTGATAATAATTCGATCCCACTCCCGAGTCTCCCTCGTCGGAGAGTCGCCAACCTGCATTTTCGGGCGGGAGATGAATGCCAGGGAGAGGTGTTCAGTCAAAATCTGCATCAGCGGTAATGGCTCGTCTTCATCCTCAGGTGGCGGTGGCGGTGCACTTCCACTGCTGTCGGCTGGGACAAGAAAGCTGCCTCCGCCGGAGGTGGGAACATCCCCTGATGGCGGCACGACTTGTAAAGCGGCAGCTTTCGCCCGCGGTGTCCCCCTGATCAAGTGAGCAAAAATGAGAGAGGCGAATTGGGTGGAAGTCATTCCTGCGACGTCGAGAGGGGTATTGTGGGGGATGGTGAGAGAATGGAGAAGGGGGGTTATCGGTGAAGGGCCTACGGGTGCTCGTCAGAAAACACCAAAGGGGATGTGCCGTGAAACTTACCTTCCCGTGGGAGCATGCTTTGCACAATCATCTCCTTCATTTCATCGTTGTTCACGAAATTCTACGACAAGTCGGTCAATCATCGCCGAGTGCAACGAAACGTGCTCACATAGAATACTCGCAAAGCCGATGCCCTCAGTTCAAGCGGATCTCTTCTCCTGGGTGGGGCGATCGTACCGTTATACTCAGCGTGAAGTATCAGCTCGACAAGGACATCAAATGCCGAAGATGATTCCAATCGGTCCCACTCTTCCCCATTCGTATCCGGGACGGGTATGTATGGTGTAATGATCATCTCTGTGAGTGGTAGGTTGAAATCCCCAGGTAACAGGCTAAGCGCCTTCGTTTTCACTCGAGTAGGAGCATTGGAAGCCAAAGCGAGTTCCATGAGACAGCGAGCGGCAGTCCATGTGACTTGTGTCTGTTTACCGGTGGAAGGTTGTGAATACCGGCGTCTTGGCCGGGTCGAGAGATGACAGACTTTACCGGCTTTGGAGGAGGCCAACATACCAATCATCCCCACCACTAGGGATGCGTTGACCGCCTTAAGTTCATCCCAGAACTGAAGAGCGAATTGTTGAGGCGCAGGCTCATGTGGGGGTAGGTCCGGGGCGAACTGGAGAAGGGAGAGGAGGACGGCTGGAAAAGTGCTCTCACGGAAGTAATTCTACAGAATGTGTAAGCAGGCGCAGAAAGGTAGAGGTAGTCACAGCCTACCTGGTTCGCGCTGTTGAATCGGAGAAGGGTATCCACGCAAGTTAGGGCAGGCTCTGCGTTGACGCGACTTTCTATGCCTCCTTCAGACTCGATGACATTGAACAACTTCTCGAAGGCACCCTGGAATGCGAGAAGCTTTTGGATGTCTTGATTCTTCGCAATCAACAACTCCCAGAAACCAAGACTTTCTGTAAACGTCAACGTCAAGCCATCCACACGAACCACAGAGACTGACCGTTGCGCATCATCTCCCGTGAATCATCCAACATCGCGAGCGCAATTGCCGGCCCGGTTGGGAGCGTGAGGAAGTACTGCTGGGTCTTCGCTCTCCGATGTTTGAGCAGGACACCGAGCAGTTTGAATGTGGCGGTACGAGGGGTGAATGCCTGCTGAGAGGCCAAAACAAGCAACTTGTGCACCGCCTTGTCGTTCTCTAGGATGACATCCATGTACTTCGGCCCCAACGTCTTCATTGAGGGATCGTCCTCCGGATCGCATAGCAAATTCAGCGTCTCCACCACGGGGAGCGCGATATCAGGGTCGACCTCTGCATCGTTCTCCAACACATCTAAAAGGCCACGTATAGCGTGATCGCCGACAGCAGAGCGAAGCTTGTGATCTTTCGTGAGCCCTTTGAGGGCTAAGATGGAAGCTCGACGATCAGAGAGGAGCGTGGACGGCCCGAGTCGATCTGCGAGCTTTGCGATGGTCTCCAGAGGGGATTGAGGGGCACCTGTCGGTCCACGAATGGCGATGTACGTTTGTGAAAGGAAATCCATGGCCGACATTTTGGAGGGGAGGCTTTGAGGGTGTCGCGGGCGCCAGTTGCTAGTATTGCGCGGATTGATCGGGACGTTCAGTCCCAGTCAGCCGCGAAAACCGTATCGAAACCGTTCGGTCGCCCGCGCTGGGCAGGAACCGTATCTAGGGTATTAGGTGCTGTAGGCCGATATCGATACGTGTAAGATTACAAAAATGACAAGGATATACGCCACACACGCAGCCGAGAAAGATGAAGGAGACCTTAACGAATCTCAGCGTTAAATTCCTCCTCCACGGTTTTCTGCCGCTCTACAACGGAATCCCAGGCGCGGAATCCAAACGCGCTTGGGATGGCCTTCCAAACATCATCCCGGCCATCCAACATGTGCTCCATCACCCTCATGGCACACGCTTCGCAACAATGCTTCTGCAACTCCGCCCACTGTCCCATGTTCATGATCTCCAACGCGGAGGGGCGTGCGATGAATCCGAAGCGGCTCATGAAGAACCAAACTCGCATCAACCACTCGAAGCAAGTCTCCCCCGTCTCTTTCCTCTTCGCCCCGTCACACCCCTCAGTTGGGATGTCGAGCGTCATTCCGTTTGAGGTGAAGCCATCGATGAAATTGAAAACCTTGGTCTCCCGCATTTGTATGAGCTTCTCCCTACCCGCGAGAACGATGATCGCATGCTCTCGTGGGAGCGGAAACCGGTAATTGTCAAGAGTGCTTGTGTTACTGCACCCCATGTAAGTGGCGGGGACACCGTCGGTGATCCAGTCCAACGGCCATTGGGCGATGTAGTAATAAAGGAGGGGGAGTATGGCAAATAGCTGGTGTTGCGTGGAGAGAGAGGCGAGGGTGAGGAGCACGTGAGGCTTGTAAAGGAGGATGGGGTTTTCAGAGTGACAGTCCTCGACAAGGGTTGGGACGCGTTGGTGGTAGTTGAGGCTGGTAGGAAGCATGTTCCATAGGTATTCCAGCGCGCAGCGGCGCATAGCAGGGATGAAATGGGCCTCCGACCGATCCAGATAAGTCTTGAGGGCAATGAAGGGGATAGTGGAGCGTTTCGATATGGATCTAAGGAGGGGTCGTTCTCTAGATCGAACGTGGGAAAGGTGGCCTGACTTACGGTCGCTCGTACATCCACTGGAGCAAATACATGGTGTCAACAGGATCCTGTCCAGCGTATTTTAGGACCCAGACGCCATCTAGAAATGCCTCGTCGGACGTGTCCGGCTTCGGGTAGTCGCAATCGACGACTGTGCAGAATGGTTCGGCTCCGCTTTCTTTCAGAACACGGCGATGAACTCGGTAAAGCAAAGAGTCGTTCTGATCTTGAGCCCAGATGATAACATCGCCGTCTTCAAACCACAAGTCCTTGCATCTCGCCACTTTTTCAAGCGGAACTCCAAGGGTCGGGGTTTCTTGGTTTTGTGTGCTGTTTTCTGGTTCGACGTTGGTGATTCGGGTAACGGGAATGGGTTGAAGTAGCAGCAAAGATTCATGCCTTCGCAGGGCGCGAGCTCGTCTCTTGGGTGAGCCGGTGGTCGGACTGGTGGCGTCAGCGGGATTCGGGGAGCCGTTGTTCACGTCAATCCGGGAGGACATTGTGAATCTGCAAGAATATTCTGGTGGGTGGCTTACGAGCAACGTCGGTGGTGGTTAGGGAGGAGAAGAGATAGTACACACCATGACAATAGTCGCAGATTTATGGACCGTGGCGTGATAAACCAGCCACGGACTGTTTCACGCGGGGACTGCTTTGTTCATCCCAACAAAGAGCCATGGCCAATAAGCGCCCGAGTATGACCCATTGAAATTGGGCTTTTGCGCTTTAAACTGACCAAGCGCCTGCCTATCGGTAAAGCTCTCTGCGGGTCAGAGTGTCGGCTGTGGTCGCAGCGGACGACGGCTAGAGGGGGGTTAAGCATCGGACAGATGGCCCAGTGTGATGGAATAAAACAAGCACAAACAACTGTTCGACAAAGCCAGGCAGTGGTGGCAATGCGCCCGCACACTTGCCTTCCACCACAGCCGCCATGGGTGACCTCAACAATTCCTTCGATTTTTTGTTCAAGGTATGTGTCTCGGGGCACACGGCCACTGGGGAGGAAAACTGACCGACCGATGCTCAAAAGATTGTTCTGATTGGTGATTCTGGAGTCGGAAAATCGTACGTCTCGCGTTTCGCTCATCGCTCGCCTACATATTACCCGGGAGGTGATGGACATTCACCCCTTTTCCCAGAAACTGTGTGTCCAGTCGTTTCTCTCCCATACCAGGCGGCAATTCTCATGCGATGGCCAAGTGCTCGGACGTTTCACGAGAGATGAATTCAACCAGAACTCCAAGTCAACCATTGGGGTCGAATTTGCGACCAAGGTCATTACCGTGGATGGCAAGCAGGTGAAGGCTCAAATCTGGGATACCGGTGCGTCCAGCTGGGCAGTCACAGCGCCGGTTTGTGGATTAACGCTGTTTACGAAAGCTGGTCAGGAACGGTACCGGGCCATTACTGCCGCGTAAGTTCCGGCATCTTCATTTAATATAGCAGCGTATCAACAACTGTTCGTCCGTAGGTATTATCGTGGGGCAGTTGGTTCGCTCGTGGTTTACGACATCTCGAAGAGGGATACATTCGAGAGTGCTGGTCGCTGGTTGAAGGAACTCCGGGACCATGCTGACTCCAACATTGTTATCATGTTGGTTGGGAACAAGAGTGATTTAAAGCACCTCAGAGCTGTGCCTACGGATGAGGCTGCTGCCTTTGCATGTGGGTTATCCTTAACTCCCTCCGACGAGGTCGTGTGAATTGACTCTTCCGCAGCCCAGAACGGATTATTGTTCATGGAGACTTCGGCCTTGGAATCTTCCAACGTATCCGAAGCATTCTCAGCCATCCTGACTGGTAGCTCACATATTTTTTGGTCCATCCTGCAGGAACTCACATTTCACTTGCAGACATCTATAACATTGTTTCGAGCAAGGCACTTGAACCTGACAATGATCCGATCAAGCCATCTGCCGGAGGTGTTATCCTGGTTGCACCAACAATAGACCCGAACGCTAAGCAGAACTCTGGGTGCTGCTGAACGATTAGAGTATCTATCTATCTTTCCTTGCTCTCCTCTTGACATTCCGTGTGTATAGCCTGTAATCAGTAACGTTGTTATGGGAGTGGTGTTCGTGCTCACACCAGGCTTGCGGCTTGGAAGGTCGAATACTCTTGACGATCCTGCCCACCACAGGGACGTAAACCATCACCTGGCTTCAATAGAACATACTCAAATGACGATGATCATGTAGGGGTATACATTGAAGTGCATGCAGCTAAGCTATAAATGACCACGTTCCCAGAACATGGTTGAGGGGAGAAAAAGATAGATACATAGCGCAGTGATGCATCCAACTAGTACGATGAAGTGACGGGGTTTCCAAAGAGTTTCCCCAGCGAAGAGCGCAACCAGTTTTTCCATGCTCGAGTAGGCAGGCGACTACTAAACCTCCCGCGACGTGTCCGCGATGCTGAAACGTCCCTCATATTACCGTACGGATCCACACCGGTAAAATTACCCGCGGGGAGCGCATGAGGCCCGGGGGAGTCACTTTGCCACGGAGAGGTGGAATGCTCACGGATCCGGCCGTTGCGGCGCGATTCCACCCCTCCTTGCTGCCTCGATGTCGCAGGGCTTGGGATACTGGCGGTTTTTGGCGGGACGGCGCGAGAGATAGCTGAAGAGGATGAGTCGGTATCGTACTCGTGGAAAAAAGGTGGGGGTACAACAGCGGTCGACAAGAAGGTCTGGGAATTGGCGGGCGGGGGTTGCAGGAGCATGTTTTGCCGAGGAGTGGGCTGCGCATTTTCCCGAGAAAGACCACCGTGGCGCGATTTCCTCCTTCGCCGCCTCGATGCTGCACGACCTGGGATATTAGTGGGCCTTGGCGGGTTGAAGACGGAGACGGTTGAGGAGGATGGAGTGTCGTGCTCGTGGATGGAAGATGGCGGTTCGACAACGGTTGACAATATAGCCAGGGACTTGGCAGGCGTTGCTTGTGGCGGAGTTTCGTACCCGTAGAAGGAAGATGGTGGTTCGACAACGGTCGAGAAGAAAGACAAGGACTTCGCGGGTGGGGTTTGTAGCGAAGGGTCACTTTGCCGGGGAGAAGTGGGCTGTGTGTGACCCCGAGGAATACCTCTGCGAGGTAACTTCCTCCTTCCTCGTCGCTTCGATATCTTAAAGCCTGGGATACTAGTGGGCTTCGGCGGGACGACGGGACCAACACCTGAGGAGGACGAGTCGGTATCATACCCGTGGGAGGAAGATGGGGGCTCGGCAGGGGTCCATGATAAAACCCAGGACGACCTCTCATCGGCGGGCGAGGTGCGATGCTCCTGCCCGGAGATGCTCAATGTCGGAGCAGATGTAAAGGCGCCGGTATTCGGATCGGCGGTCCCATCCATTACGGGGGGCAAGTCTGAGTTACTATCGCCGGCGACAGACATGGGGCGGGTGCAGAGAATGGAATCATCCCGATCGGACGATGATGAGTGTGATGCAGAGTCGGCGCGGCCGGAGGGTCCGTCCACCAACTCGGCGAGCTCACGGGCGGAGGTCTCGACGGATTCGCCGAGCGGGCGTGCAAGCGAGGAAATCTCAGACGCAGCCGCGTGAGATAGGGAAGATGTTTCACTATCCTCCGTGCTTCCCTCGGTATTTGGGTCGGAAGAATTCCGCGGAGATGAACCCGTTGTCAGTGGGCCAGCCACCGCCCGGGGAGAAACTGGTGCCCAACACCTCGAAGCCTCCTCCAAACACCAGAGTATGTCTTCGATCCTTGGGCGGTGGTCTGGTTGGGGCGTCCAGCAACGTTCCATAATCCTCCAAACACCATCCGTGAACCACTTCCCTTCTGCTCCTCGAGGCCGACTGGGGCGTTCACCCCTGCTGACCTTTGAAACAACAGCGCAGATATTATGGCGGGAAAACGGTACTCGCCCGCTCAGAACCTCGTATATCACCATTCCGAGCGCGTAACAATCCGAATGTTTCGTTGGACGGCCGTCTTTAAGGCCGAAATTTTCCGGGTAGAAGAGCTCTGGACTCATCCATCGGAATGTGCCTCCATGTATAATTGAGCTCGAGGATGCACGGCTCGTAGCGTCCGATATCAGCGCAAGTAGGCCAAAGTCCGCCAGGCGGGCGTGGGCGGTTTCATCGATAAGGATATTGGCCTTAACAAAGTCCATTAGAGATCGGGGGTGGCCCTGGCTCTCGAAGACGTACCCCCTTCAAATCCCCGTGGACCATTCCCTGACCGTGCATATAAATTAAGCCCCTCGCGACGTCTGCTAACTATGGAAATCGCGTGATTGTCAACAAGAAGTAGGATGACAGTAATCTGAACGTGAAACTCACAAGCTCAAACCGATTCGCATCCTGACGCGCCTTCACAAACTGGCTAACGTTGCCGTTTGGCATCCATTCCGACACCATCGCGAATTGAGTCCCCGTCATTATCACTCCTAACAGCGGCAACACGTTCGGATGGCGGAGAGCTTTCCATGTAACAAACTCCTTGCAAAACCTCTACAGGGGTTGCGGTTGGCGCGTCAATAAGCACATCGGAGTCGAGATTGGGAGCACTACCGGTGACTCACGCGGGTAATCTTTTGCAAGTCGCTGTTAGCGTATGTCCTCACTACCTTGACCGCGACCTCCTGTCCCCGATATACACGCTTCCACACATCCCCGAACCCACCACGGAACAGCGCGACGCCCGTTGGATTGTCGTGTAGCTGGATCTGGAGTGATCTAGGAAGCAGGGAGTGGCCAGTACACGCCCTGTACAGTAACTTCAGACATTTTCTTCGGATCTGTGGTGCAAGATCGGGGTTCTCCAGAGCCTTTCAGGACGCAGAAGGTTGAGGGCGAAATCAATCAACACGTCTCGGGAATGGGAGAGTGATGCGTACCTCATCGACGACGTCGATAAAGGTCTGGGCGTCGCTCCCTCGGAGATAACCGACCATATGGGTCGCCCCCCTGCTTGAGAGGATTGTCTCGATAAGCGAAGTTTGTTCAACCTGGGGAATGGTACCACTAATCAAGGATTGCAAGGCCCGTTCACCAGGGTAGAGGGCGAGGGCCATGATACAGTGTGGCGGGTGGTGGGGGTCGGGGGATGGATGACGGGCAGCCGAACATGCATTGGGCACAGGTCCTTGGCCTTATCAGTTATAGGCTGGAATCCAAGCGCCGTCGAACCAGGGCTGGCAGTGGGAGCAGCCATGCTTGTGTGACATTTACTGACGGGATGTTCGCGCACCGCCCACATTTCTCTATAACATAAGTAGTGGTCGATGTATACATCAATGCCTTATCATGTGTGTTTTTCGCCGCCAAATCTTGCTCTTCGGGCCGCGTCTATCGAGGATTTGTCAATTTGCATCAAGCTCGTGCATAGGCTGACGCACCCGTCCTTAAAATATATCCAGAGGCATTGGTACTCATCGAAAAATAGGTCTGGCCTGGTGAGCTGAGGAAAGCACTGGAGAAGAGACGGTTTTTTCGGATGTTCTGTCACGCTTCTGGTATTTTGGCGGGAGATGCCAGATGGCGCTGTGGGACGGTTGCGTCATCGATCGGATATGAACATCTCCAACCTTCAGATGTCGGAGATGGGTGAGGGAGTGAGTGACGTTTCGATCCCACCCTCACTTTCTCCCCCCCCCCCCTACACCGCCTGGTAAATGTCCAGGATAAAACACCTTATTCGCAAGGCCGCGTCCGCAACGAGCAGCAAACGCGGCTCGCTCGAGAGCACGGCCGGCGACGAGGTTGCCACTAGAATCGCTGATCACCAGAACGTCATTGACTTCGCCGAGACAAACGGGGAGGTCCACCCGCCCCCGCAAGGCAATCAAGGACGGAGACGAGATAGGAGTTTGTCCTTGAAAGAGGAGAAGGCCCTTAGGTCTGAGGCGAGAGAGACTGCGGAGGAGAAGGAGAAACAAAGACACGATGCCGAGAAGAAGAAGGCCTACGACGAGGTATGTACTTCATCCCATGTTTTGTAGTGTTCTCATCAAGTTTTATTACACTCAGGATCCTCTGAAGGACCACTACGGTGACAGACCATTTACGAACCAGAAGTCCGGTGCGCTGCGCTCCTGAATTGACGGGGTACACCCGCGCCTGGAGCGCCACTGACCACGTCCACAGGACGGAAGTCAGAGCGGATTGCCAAGCTTTCTCACGAAGATTCCGGCAGACGAATCGTCTTCAAAGCAAGGGTTCACCATGCCAGAGCGATGAGCAGACATATCCTCTTCTTGGTCTTCCGTCAGAACATTGGGACCATACAGGGTGTACTGACTGAAGGTGAAACCGTGTCCCAGAATATGTTGTTATGGGCCGAAAGCATTCACAATGAGTCCATCGTCTGGGTCGACGGCGTCCTACAAATCCCGCAGAATGATCAGCGTGAAGTGAAGTCTCCCTCCGTACGTGACGTCGAAGTAAAGATAGAGAAGGTCCGTCCCGCTCCCATCCCTGTATCAACGCGAAACTCATTGGGTTTTAGCTGTATCTCGTGTCTTCCCCAACCGCTGTGCTGCCGTTTCAGGTCGAGGACGTTTCATACCCTATCGCTGAGCTGGAGAAACCAGACTCACACCACGTGAAAGTCGGCCAGACCACCCGATTCAATAACCGGACACTGGATTTACGAACCCCAGCCAATCAATCGATCTTCCGCATACACAGTGGAGTGACGAAGCTTTTCCGAGAGTTCTTAGACAACGAAGGATTCACAGGTCAGGCCCGAGCCAAGCTCGTGCGTTAAGTGGTACTCAGTTGACCCGTCACAGAGATTCAATCTTCGAAACTCCAACCTTCTGCCACGGAATCCGGTGCTGCTGTCTTCAAAGTGGATTATTTCCGCCGGCCCGCTTATCTTGCTCAGGTTTGAGTTCTCTCCCTACACCTCCTGCCGTCCAAATGCTCACGGTTTGTATCCAGAGTCCTCAACTCGCCAAACAGATGTGCATCGCGGGTGATATGGGGAGGGTGTACGAAATCGGACCTGTCTTCCGCGCGGAGAACTCGAACACCCACCGGCACCTTACCGAGTACACCGGTCTGGACCTGGAAATGGAGATCGACAACCACTACCATGAGGTTATGAACACTCTCGATCAATTGTTCTTGCACATATTCAGGGGCCTTTACAAAGACTTCGGAGACGAGGTGATATCCCCATATCCCAAACAATAGGAGAGATGACATTTACTGAAACCCCGGTAGATCGAGATAGTCAAACTACGGCACCCTCATGAGGATCTACTCTTTTTGGATAAGACACTGTGCCTCCCATATGCGGAGGGGATCCAGCTCTTGACCGACAGCGGCTGGGTCGAAGAAGACGGATCCCAGCCCAACCCCAACAAAGACCTGAGTTCAAAGGGCGAGCAAGCACTTGGAAGGTTGGTCAGGGAGGAGTACCACACTGACTACTACATCCTGGGTTCGTTTGACACCACATCAGTATTCACCACTAGGTGCACTGACCGTTGCTGTTTTCACGTAGACAAGATGCCGACGAAGGAGCGTCCCTTTTATACCATGCCTGACGAAGATAACCTGGTGTGTTGACACGCGCTTTGCCCGGGGAGAATTATTGACCCCCCTCAAAGGAAGTCTGCAATTCCTTTGATTTCTTCATCCGTGGCGAGGAGGTGCTTTCCGGTGGCCAGCGTATCCACTGCTCCCAGCTTTTAGAAAAGCGTTTGGAGGAGAGTGGTATAGCCCCGGCGGGCATGGCCGACTACATCAATAGCTTTAGATGGGGATGCCCTCCTCATGGTGGTGGCGGAATCGGGCTTGAGCGCGTTGTGATGCTTGTGCTAAGGCTCGGTGATGTTAGGTGGGCATCCCTCTTCCCCAGAGACCCCAGAAGCTTCCCGCACAATGACGACCTCGCGGAGGCTTCGATGATGGCCGCCACTTCCCTCATTTTGCACGGACCGGAATCTAAGACATCTCAGGTTTTGGGTATCACTGATCAGATGCCTCCGCTGGAAAACGTGAGCTAGCTCGTTCGTGTTCCCGTTCCCCTTTTCGGTGCTGACAATTCCCCAAAGCTAATTGCTGCTTACGGTGATGCCACAAACACGAGTTGGCTTGACCCATTCTGGACCGTATGGAGAGACCCGAAAACAGGGGCTGCGGTCGGTTATGTCGAGGAGGACAAGTTCGCGATCATCTTCGGAAACCCATTATGTGATCCCAAACAGATGTCCCGGGTGGTCCGGTCGTACCTCCATTATATCCAAGATGAGAAGACACTCAAACCCATTTGGGCGTGCGTGGATCATGTGTGTGAGCACATTTTGGCACATGAGTTGGGGTGGAGCGCCGTCAGTGCTGTTGCGGAGGAGAGATTCAACCCCACGGAAGTCGAGCCGGAGAAAAATGACAAGACCGTGAGGAGGAAGGTTCACCATGCAGAGAGGGAGGGCGTGAAGATTATTGAGGTCGATGGCGAGGTGGACAAGCATATTCAGGCGTTGATCAACAAACGATTAGGAGACTGGGAGTCTCGCAGAAAAGGAACACAGGTCCATTTGACCGGACTGCGACCATTTGACGACTCAAAACATAGGAAGTATTTCTATGCAAAGGACTCCAACGGCACGGTGAGCCCACTCAGTGGAATCGAGCACAAGACCACTGAATCTTACGCCGTTGAAGATCTGCGCATTGGTTGTGCTTGCTCAGCTTGCTCCCGCACATGGCTTCCAGATCAAATGGGCTTTGGACTTCCCAGGAGCTCCATTGGGGGCAGTTGAGTACATCCTCAGCTACGTCATCAAAAAACTAGGCGAGGTAGGTGTACGATCTGCCACGTTTGGGGCTGGCTCGACGGGTAGGCTCGAGAGGGCGGATAACGTGGGAGGATTTCGCGTCATGGCCTTGGAGAAGACATACAATGGCTTGACTCACGCTTTCCCGTCGCTATCCAACAAGACCGATTTCAGGGGGAAGTTCGGGATCCACCCAGAACCGGTGCGTGTGCCTTCAATTCCGAAATTAGGATTCGGGGACTGACCGTGTAACGCAGTTGTACATCTGTTTTCCCAAAGGTGGTATGGGAATGAAGGGTATCGAGGCACTGATGACCGCACTGCAGCGACCCAAGTAGGCGACTGTGATGGGTCACAAACAGTGAGAAGTGACTCGACGTGGGGTTTTTTCCATGATTCCATTCTCATTTCAGCGTTTTCATCTTTATTGCCGTCACAAACACGGGCATTATTCACACTGAGGACTACGATAACCTTGATTCCACTACGATACCATAGCTGTAGCTGTAATGTAAATCTCTCGCTATAATAAGTATAGCGAACAAACCCACCCTTCTCAACACATGCCGTGGGATGTCGGTCGACTCCGGTCCTGAGCGGCCCACCCTGTGTGGGATTATCCCAACTGTTCTCCGTCCCCTATCCCGAGTCGTAGACAGGTTCTTTGCGATTTGCGCCATGCCAGAGGTCAAGAGAATTCGAGACGGGTTTCCTCATGATCACCCACCTCGAAGTCCGGGAGGAAGTGAACCAAATGCATGCCGCTAGTATTGCGACGATCACTGAACGCCGTACGTATGTAAAGTGGTTCGGGAGCTTGCAATCACCTCCTTTCCGCGTTCACCATGAGGACAGTTTAGTCTGGTGGTACCCATTTTCGCTCGGTTTGTTTTTGCCCAGAACTGAATTTGGTTTCCGTAGGGAGCAGATCTATCTGGTGGTGCGAGTTGGTCATGTTTGCTCATCCGTTCCGAAAATTGCAACTGCAGACCTAAGACCTAATGCAAATGCATCGTCGATGTTTTTGTGATGTGTGCACCGAATTACTTGGGAAAGTACACCACGTCCGGTCCGGCTATTTCTGGATGGGCCTCTTGACTCGTTTATGTAAATAGTCGTGTCTGTGGGACGGTCAAACAAGGATTCAGTACTGGACTGGACCCTCGAAGTTCCTTGTAGTGGTAATACGACGCGAGAAGAGCGTTCGGTATCAGAGCTCGTTGTGGTGATCACCGGTGACAAGTTGCGCGGCTCTCTCACTCTACGGTACCTCGATGAACGTAAAGGATGGTCTTCGTCGCTCACATTTCCCTGATCTCCCCACCTGCCCTCCCTGCACCGTCTCCCTTCATCCCCGTTCAGAGGACCATAGAACCCGTCGCTGGCGGTTACATCGTCCTTCTCGGGGATTGCGCCGCCTCTGTTTCCGTAGAGACAATCACGATTCCGCCGAGGGCCAAGCACTGCAATCGGCAAGTGCGTTATGACTGGTTTGCGGGCGGTCTCTCTCCCGACTACCTGGAAACTCAACTCTGGGGGACCGTCCCCAGCGCTTTGAGTGTCCTTGCAAAGGGGGCCACTAGGACCACTGCTACGCAGTCAGTTCCTCCTTGTCATCGGACGGTATCATATGATGGCGCGTGGTCGTGCCACCGACGAGTATCGCGGGTCTCATCTCGAGTTTTGCCACCATCGACATTGTCATCGTGCCTACTGAAGGTGAGGGTACGCCTGAAAGCGATGTTTGTCTTTGTGCAGCCGCTGAAGCAGGGGCTCCTGTATACGATGGCTACGTTGAGTAGATCCTGGGCTGAATTAATAAAGTAACGTCTACCCTACTATGGATCCCCCCTGTTTTTAATGATATCTCTGAATGATGAATCTGCCTTACGGCTCCCCTTCGTTCGTTTCATTTCAGATCCCACTGCAGAAACACAATGATAAGCGCCGATGTTTGCGGCAAATCCCGAAGTCAGCGTTTGGGATCACGCGTGATTGGGGCGTCTAATCGCCTCTTGCTTCTTGCCTCCACCATCTCAGTCGATCAGCTCTCCGTCTCATCGGTCGTTCGTATCTCAACCTCAAGCGCATATTTCGGGAACCTCCGTCTTCTTGTAATTCTCTCTGGTTCAATAATCAACCCAATGTCAATTTATGCGCCCCTGGAACCCACTTATGACTTGGCTCTGGCAATTTACGATGTGGGAAGGATGAGTCGACTTTGCCTCTCCAACCAACTTGCGTCTACTTGCCTCGTTTCTCTCAAATCGGTCTCTGACTTCGTTTCGCACCTCATCTTCTATCAAGCCTTCGTCCACCTCCTGGATCTCGTCTGGTCGCCTGTATACGCCTTCTCGTAGCCTTCAGATTCCGACCGGTTGCAATCTGAACCTCTGGACGTATACCCCATCTCCAGAGGGGTCAGCTGTGCGAGCGGCTCGGTAAAGATATATAAGTCTCTGCCTCCTGGGTTTACCACCTTTATCTCCCTTTTGACTCGTACCACCACCACCACACACCTCTATCCAAAGACCGTCTCAGAGCCTATGGCCCAAGGAAGGCGGGTTCGCGTTTTGGACCCTATCACGAACGCAGTGCACAGTCCTGCTGAACCATCATCATCTTCGAGTTCCCGAACACCGTCTCCAACGTTTTCCGACTCGACTGCGTCGTCGTTGACCACCCCACCGACGCCGCAATCGCTGTTTTCTACGATGCCTCTCCCAGCGTCTGATTACCAAATCCATCCTGCCATTACGTACACCGGCGCATCACCGTTCCTCAGTTTTGACCTCGCCTTCCCGCCCTCATACCTCCTCGTCCCCGACTCTCCAGCCCTCGGCAGCGATCGCAGCTCAGCGTCCTCCCGTTCGTCCGAGAGCGCCAACCTGACGCTACTCAACGAGCAAGCTACATATCCAGCATCCCCCTCGATCACCTTGTTAACGGAAGCCCTACCCTGGTCCATTACCGTTACAGCCAAATCGACCTATGTCACCGTCTACGACGTTCTTCAAGCCCTCCACTCGTCGTTACGACTTCAGGTTACAAAAGTGGAATGGGCGTCTCTCTCACTCGCCTCCCAAGACGTGATCTCCGCCTCTTTCCATAAAAGGGCCGACAGGTTTTCTGACCGCGTCAAGCGAGAGAAGCAATTGGGCAAGGGTGTCAGGAGACTAGACTTTTTGGTCGGCCGAACGAGACTTTATGGAATCAGCCCCTTTGGGGAAAAGCCAGACGTTTTCAAGGTCCACTGGGAGATTGGAAGGGTATAGGTATAATCGTCCACTTCCTTCATACGACTCGAATATCCCTATCCCCACCCTTCCTCTTTCAAGTTGGGTTACTATGCAGATACGAACCGGATGTATTACCGCACGATCCTTTCGAACAAACCATGTTGTATGCTGAGATCAATGGCTCGTGGCGAAACCTCCTTCTTTCCCCCATCACTTGTCGGAGACAAGGAACCGCAAAACCGGGACGTCGAGGCCCTGGAGAAGTTTGATGCACATCACAACATTCCTGCCAGATTGCTGATCAGCACACGTTGGAGCAAGCTCGAGCCCCGGATGGCTTCGGCTGCTGGTGTAAACGTTGCGTGACACACTTATAGGAGGGTCCCACTTGGCGGTGTTTTTGTCTGTCCCTCCCTTTCTCCTCCCTCCCCTCCCCCATGTCCAGCCCCGTCACCGAGTACAGCGTCCCGTCGACCCCGCCAGCTCCGGACAACGACGTTCCGATCGGTACACCGGGTGAGGACGATGTTCCACTCCAGCCTCCGACTCCCTTGCCGAACCTCACGCCTCCCACGGCATCGCCCCGAGACTCTTTGACCCCTTCTGCGAACGCCCCTTTGGTCCCTGAAACCGAAAAGAGCCTCGAAGAGAATTCGGCCGACGTCGATGAGCCCTCGGAACGCCCCAGACCACCACTGCTCAGGCGACCCATAGTCTGGTTTGGGGTGGCTGCGGCTGTTGCGGCTGTTGTACTTGCGGTTGTCTTGCCGGTTTACTTTACTGTCATTAAACCCAAGAATAACACGAGTTCGGGTGGAGGTGGAAATTCTAATGGAGGAAGTGAACCTAAGCCACCACCCAACGGAGTTACCACCGGTGGCGACGGTTCGACCGTTACGATGGATAATGGGACGGAGTTTACATATCGGAATCCGTTCGGTGGCTTTTGTACGTGGAGTCCCTTTTCTCGGTTGACGGAGGGGGATGGTCTTACAGTTGGAATCGTAGGGGTTTGGGACCCGCGGACTCCGTTCAACGACAACGCTCAGCCAAACTCGTGGACGCCTCCTCTCAACACGACGTGGAAGTGGGGAGTTGACAAGCTCTACGGGTGAGCGCTGTTTCACTCGGATCCATCACCTTCGACTCTTCTCATCGTATCCTCGGATCTGTCTCGGCGTAACCCATTCTCGACAGTGTGAATCTCGGAGGATGGTTTGTATTGGAACCGTTTATCTCCCCAGACCTCTTCCAGCGATACGCAGATGCCGGTGCCATTGATGAGTGGACGATCAGCACACTCATGGCGGCAGACTCGGCAAATGGCGGTCTCGCGCAGTTGGAGCGCCATTACGATACTTTCTTCGTACGTCAAACCATTCTGAAACTCCAAGTTTAGAACGTCCTGACTGATTCCACACCCCCTTCGGTCGTTCTTATCGACTCCTCGCACGCCTCCTCTGCACGGTTTCCATCCAGACCGAGCAAGATTTCGCGGAAATCGCAGGCGCTGGACTGAACTGGGTCCGAATACCCGTTCCTTGGTGGGCCATTGACGTGTGGGAAGGCGAGCCTTTCTTGCCCCGCACGTGTTGGAAGTACATCCTCCGTGCATTCCAGTGGGCGAGGAAATACGGTCTTAGGGTTGCGATAGATCTACACACCGCTCCTGGTTCCCAGAATGGTGCGTCCAGACTTCTCATTTGATGTCCACCCTCTGGCCGGTTTACGTCCTCGTGATCTGACCTGATCGGATGTCGGTGAAACCAAAAACCGCTCTGTGTCCACTTGCAGCTTTCAATCACTCGGGAAAGAAAGGCACCTTCAACTTTTTGAATGGCCCCATGGGATACGCGAACGCCCAACGAATGCTCAATTACATCCGAATCTTCACGGAGTTCATCAGCCAGCCGGAGTATCTTAACGTCGTTCCTATGTTTGGTATCATCAACGAGGCCTTGTCTGGGATGATTGGGACAGACACCTTGACATCTTTGTGCGTTACTGTTGTTATGGTTGTTATTGGATTCGATTAACGCGCACTTATCAGCAATCTGGAAGTTCACCGGATGGTCCGTGAAATTACGGGCGTTGGTGAAGGGAAAGGCCCATACATTGCAATCTCTGATGGTATCGGCGGCATCCCCATTTGGGCCGGTTTGTTGCCCAATGCCGATCGACTTGCTCTTGACTCGCATCTCTATTTCGCGTTTGGCAGCAGTCCCAACATAGAGCCCATTAATGTCCCGGCACCGGATGGTCAGATGGGGGGTATCTGGCCAGGGAGGGCTTGCACGGCCTGGAAGAGCGTGATGAGTACCAGGTGCGTCACCGTTAGTTTGTCGTTTCTTTGTCAAGAGGTTTGTTGATCAGCTTTTCCTAGCCAAACCGGTTTCGGTGTCACTTTCGCCGGAGAATACAGCAACGGTTACAACGATTGTGGCTTCTACTTGAGGAGTGTTGAGCCTTATACCCCTTCGAACCCAAATTGCGCGTTCTGGAATGACTGGCAGAACTGGGACCAGGCTACCAAGGATGGATTGCTCAACTATGCGTTGGCTAGCATGGATGCTCTTGTAAATCCTTTCTTCTGGACTTGGAAGGTCAGAAAAACGCACGTAGTCGTAGAATGTTGCAGATTCTGATCGTTTCTTTAGATTGGGAATACCTTGAACGGAAAGGTTGAAGCTCCACTGTGGTCCTACAAACTTGGTCTCGACAACGGTTGGATGCCGAAAGACCCACGCACTTCTCAAGGCAAATGCGCTGCACTCGGTGTGGCGCCCGGAGTATCGTTCAGCGGGAGCTACCTTCCGTGGCAAACGGGTGGAGAAGGTGCTGGGAACATCCCTCCTACTGCTACCGCTTCGTTCCCCTGGCCACCTACCACAATTTCGAACGCTCTAGCTCCTCCGTCCTCCTTACCGCAGTACACACTCTCCGGTTCGGTTTATACGCTTCCACCGCCGACGTCTACACCCTCGAGTGCCACCCTTGATGGTTGGTATAATAACGGGGATACTGTGCCTGCGCCTACTCCTATCCCTGGATGTTCTTATCCTAATGCGTGGGGGGCTTCTTACGATCTCGCATTGCCAATTGCTGGTTGTTCGCCTAGGGCATGATGAACCCTCATGTCCAGCGCTTCCCATTCGTTACGACAAACTCTTTACTCCCTCCCCCGTTTTTTCTCGTGGATCCGGACCCACGTCTAATGACTTTTACGCAAAACCCACCTCATAGGTGATGGAATTTCAATGGAAGATATAACTAAATCATTCAGCATGCATAGTTCGAAGGATATTTTTCACGCTTTCCCTCAATTTTGGATCTTGCTCATTCGCATTTTTTTAGCATCTCTAGACACTTACGAACAATTTTTATCTTGACGCTTGTTACCTGTTGCTATTGTTTCTCTTGTAAGTAGATTGTTACTGTTTCGTGTGTCGCGCTCTTGAGTGTGAGGCGGACGATGGAATTCCCTGGAATTCAACGTATCGTGTGTTTTGGCAATCCACAAGCGAACGATACGGCGGATAAACATCAATGGTTATGACGTCTGACATTAATCTTCGTATCCGCGAATACTAGCGGAGTGTGATCGAACCGCTCCCTCTCAACGGCGTGTTCGAGATAGTATTTGTGCCGTAGATCTAACGAAACGCGTTGAATGACCACACATAGGCCATCGACGTCCAACCATTGTAGGAGTAGTATTTTGAGAATGGCGGCAAAGAGAAAGAAGCTTCAGTACTGAAGGGCGGGGACCTCGACCCGCACCCTCCGCCACGCTCCCCGGCGTGCTTGTCCCGACGAGCGGTCACGAGAACCTAGATCTAGCCATTGAGATGCATCAGGTAGGCAATCGCAGAAGAGCTCTGGGGTAGTGAGGGGGTGGTCGGCATCTTCCGATCCTCCTTGTCCACAAACCCATCCAGGCTCGGGGTCCTGACCGTTGACTGGACACCCCCTTGCCGCAGTGCGTTCAGCAGGTGACCGTCACTCGCCCCGTCAAACTTATAACTTCTTACCAAGTGCCTCGTATTTAGAGGATCGTGATGGCCTCAAATCCTCGCACGGTGATGGACAATCCGTCCTCACCAGCTTTCCGCGATTTTCACCACCCTTACAGATGTTTCTATCAGCGCCAGGCCCGACTACCACGGATACCCCCGTCTGGAGGTCCTCCCCGAGTGGAGACCCGTTATGATCCCTCCATCGCCGATTCGTTACTTGAACCTATTTTTTGTCAAGACTCCTTGGATCCCAGGTCGTTTCCAGAACTTGGTGGAGTTCTTCCTACACGACCAATGGTGTGCTGATCTTGCCCCTCCGATGGAAACATTTCTTGGAATCCTCGAATCGAGCCCTCAGCTCACGGTACTATCGGTGGCAAATTCTGGTCCCCGGTTGCCCCTCGGCACCACCACCCTCCCCCCGGCCGCTCGTGTCATCCATCTCCGCAATTTACAACGTCTATATCTCGAGCAAGGAGAAGCGTATAATGTTGGGTGGACGTTGATTCACCTCAAGATCCCCACCTCTGCGCTTGTGAGAATTTTTGTCGACCTCGACTCCGGCCGGCGGATCACTGCCCCTCTTGAGCTCGTTTTCAACCTAGCTCTCCCAAACCACCCCGGGTTTCCTCACCTTTCCAACCTTCACCGCTGGACGTGTGCGATGGACGCTTGGCCATTCTACATCATTGCCGCCCCTAACTTCGCTTTCAGCGTCAGCTGGTTCGGCTTTATGTCCAGGAACTTCAACGAATTCACGATGCTGTTCTTCCGCCCGGCCATGACCTCTGGGGTGATTGAGGATCTCATCGTTGTTCACGGGCGCACGAATGACGACACTACTACCACATTGCAATGGGACCAGATTTTCGGAACATTGCACTCCCTCCGGAAACTCAGGGTCGAACAGTCACCGATCTGGCTAAACCATTCGGTTTGGGCGGTGTTCCAGAGCTCGCCAAACCCTGTGTTACAGGACCTATGCATCTCGCACCTCGTGTTTGGCAAAGAATCGCAGGGAGAGGGAGGAGGTAGAAACCAGAAGGAATTGGCGGAGAGACTAGTGGATTACTGTGCTGAGCGAAACCAGAGAGGGTGTCGTTTACACCGCCTCGTCATCGAGGCCCCCCTGAATCCCCCTCCGGGTCTTGCTTCGGTGTTGGCTCCTTACGTGGACCACTTCGAAATCAGGAAAGAGGTTTCGAGCGACGAGAATTTCTGGGCCCTCGAGTTCGGATCTAGACGGATGTTTGAATCCCTTCGATTTTGTAGATATGATAGGTTTTGATATTCTGAATCAATAGGAATGCACCATCGAACGCTGAATCTCGAAGCGATTGGGGTGTTGGAGCTAAAAGAGGTGACCGGTGAACACACAATGGGGTTAAGGAGAGGTGGTTCATAGATTGCTGAAATGCCAAACAGATATCCACGGCCATAGGACCTTGAAAGCACCGCATCCCGTCCGATCTGCGAAGTTAACCAGGGTGCCGCTCAGTTAGTACCACGGTGGGGGACCACGCGGGAATCCTGGGTGCTGTGGTTTTTTCTTTCGTTGTTCTCTCATTTTTCCCGCCCAGGTTGTATGCTCCTTGAATCATCATTAGTTGGCTTCTGTGATCTTTTATCTACCATTGCAGCTACATCGGAAGCCTAGGTAAATCGTCACACAACCGGCTCCTCGCGTCAAGTTTTTTTCGGGAGTTTCCGAACGTTCCACACACATTCTCATCATCGTGGCGAACGCGGCCCACACGCGAAGGACCATCATCTCCCTCTCTCTGCTGGCACACTGGATGCTGACTGGAAAACACGCGTAGAGGGCACACCGATACGCGTGACGAGCAGGAGGGAAAAACGTGTATGCGTCTTATCGGCAACTATAACTCGCCTTGCAGTGGGTGGACAGCATAGCTAAGGGCCGTGTTGATCTTTGATATCACAAGGATGGGGCCAGGCACGCACACAAAACGGCTCTCTTTTGAATCTTTCAAACCCGTCACAGCCGCTAGACTAGCGCGCATGTACAGCGTGTGTTTAACCCTTCGTTCCTCGCTTCTTGACCCAATGACGAAAGGAGGGGAGAGAAGAGAAAGGAGAGCCGAGGCAAAAGAGCCGAAAAGAAAGAGAGGGAGTCGGATCATGTACCACCGCCCTTGTGGACGTTCTCTAGCAAGGCTCTCTGTCGAAAGAACTGAATTGAGAGGCACGTTAATCAGTTTTTCCGAACGCGTGAAATGCATTAATTATCCCACCTACTCATCGGACGTTGAAAAACCGCGGTACAGAGGTAAAATTCCGTAGTTAAGCGACCGGGAACCTGGCTCGTCGGTGACCATGGTCCCAGCAAAACCATCGACCCAATCGCAAAAGTGCTCACTCCTTGTCCGCCACATCCTCCCCCTAGCCGAGAGTCCGTGTGACAAGGCGGTGAGAGGAACGTCCTCGACGTACTTCCCCCTCTCCGATTACTCCGAAATTTCCGGTGGTAATGAACGAGGAGACGCATAGGTGGGAGGGGGGGCGGGTGGACGAGTCGGATTTACCAATTAGCGGGCGTTTCGGGGCGTCAAATCGTTGGATGGGGGGGAAGTCGATCACACGGCCAATTTCGCACCCCGAACTTTGAAAGGAGAAAGGTAATGATTAGATGGGATCGACGCCGTGGAAGGGTAAAAATCGGTAGCACCTCCCATGGTTTTGGTTCCCTCTCCGTTCTTGGTGGCGTACGCAGTCTTTTGGTCACTTTCAACAAAGCACTGTGAGGGTTAGCCATGCTCTAGGACTAAAGAAATCAAAGAAGCCGCGAGGCGAAGACGCCAAAGGAGCAAGTGTGCGAAGGCGGTAAGCCATCAGTAGCTCCCGAAAGAGTGAAAGAAGGGTGGACAGCACAGCCCACCTCGTGTCTGGGATATATAAAAGTCAGAAATTTGGTTGAGGATGGGATGTTCCCCATCTGCTCACCGCACATCCACATTCCCCTGCATTCATCAGCTTTACCTCTACGCTCTCAACTCTCGACCCACCCCTTCGATATCAGAGATGTCTTTCTTCGACAACAACTTCGCTGACGCGAACCTCGGTTACACTCCCTCCGAGGGCAGTACCTTTGACGGGTATTCCTTCGACAGCGACCAGTTACCGGAGTTCATGATTGGTTCCGGCGTCCTCGACTCGGGCGCCCCGATCGCCGACCCGAACGGGTCCCACGACTGGTACCTCAACCCCTCACCCGAGGGGGGCGCCGACCAAGCCGGGTACCAGGGGTCCATCCTGTTGGGTGCAACGAGCAACCAGTTTGTGGACCCGTACCCCCTGGACATGGCAAACAACTTCGCTGCCGGTGAGTCGCCTTGTTGATCCTGATCACTGGGACCAACGCTGACGAATGTCTAGGCACAGATGTTAACGGTTTGGACACGCAAGAACGGACGGCTAACACACCTGCTGAAAGCGCAGGTCCATCGGTGGCCGACCTGGCCACCGCCCCCTTCCAACCACAAACGGTAAGTCAATTCGTTAGCCTCGTCGAGACCGTCTCGTTGACCACGACCCTTTCAGGTTCCCGGTGTACCACCAAACACCGACTTCCCCACCCCCGTCGCTCCATCTCACGGACCCCAGAGGTCCGGAAGAGGTCCGGAGGGAAAGGGGGAGGCAGCGCAGACGGGCAGAGGCAGGCGGAGACGTGATCCCTCTGCGCCTTTGCCCAAGGGCGTCGACTCGAGCTGGGAACAGACGAAGGATCGCTTCGTCTGGGAACTGCTCATGGAGTATTATTCCCGACCCGCCGGGAGGTCGATAAATCCCGAGACGGCTTTCGCCAACGTCAATAAATTCATCAAAGAAGACCTCCACCGATCGGTAAGTAACATTTTTTTTACCGCGATCGCGACCATCATTTGATGAATTTATTAACGCGGCAATAGCCACTCGCAGCTCAGGCTGCCACAGCTAAAGAGGACAAGAAAGAGTCCCGGGTATATGAACAGTACCTTGTTCATATCCTCAGGGAGATCTGCCGATCGAATAATGGAGACCCGGAGAACGAGGTGACCATGTACACCAGAGGTAAGCGATCACTCACCGCCCTTCGCATACACGGTTTATGTTGACGAGACTTGACTCTTTATAGTTCTGCAGGAACTCGGGTGTGAGTTGGCGCCGATGAATGATCGGCACGTGATAAGAGAAGGTCACTCGTCAAGCAAGAAGGCTTCGAGCGAGTTGTCCAACTCGGGGGCAAAGGTGAGGCACAGACAGACGGAGAAACGACGAAGAGAGGCAATCAGACAGCTACAGGACCAGATAAGCATTTTCTTCCTGGTCCCGGGGCAGAAGAAGGTCACCATTGGGGATGTGCTTCTTTTCGGTAAGTTGACTGACTCGAGGTCCGAATCAGCGGGTTACTCACCAAACTGTTTTAGTTATCACCTATCTAAGGATAGGTGAAGTTGCCTTTCCCGGGCTCGTCCAACCCCACTCTCACAAACATGGACAATAGAGATAGATGCCTGTATATATATTGTACCTGTTAGAGACCGCATTTCTGTATGTTTACCATAAATTATCGATACCTTGTAGACTGGAACATAGACTCCTCTGAACGATTTGTGAATCCGGTGACCCGCCAAAGCACGAACAAGGTGTCGTCAGTCTTGAAAACTGGTGGTTGAGTCGCGAACGCATCGGCGTGAGTGTCGTGCCCCAATGGTGGGATCTGAGCGATAGTTTGAGTGCAAAGTCGACCTAAGCAACGCCAGCGGGGATGGAATTCGAAGTCAATGTAAATGCGAGGTCGGCAAGGTAAAAAGCTGGATGGGATAAATGGACAGGGAAAAGAGTTTAAGGGGCGGATGATCACAACAGCGGAACTTGAGGTATTTATACCAAGGCGCCTCGTGCTGTGAGACTGACGTTAACCACCGCGCACGGCGAGCTATTCGCTCTCACTAACAGCACGCGATTCATGTGTGATTACTGTGAGAATTCGTGGCGATTAACGCGACATCCTCGTTTCACCGGAGCGGACGAACCTGATGGATCTATCGAGATTACACCACCCCCCATTGTCCGTTATAGCGGACATAGGGTATCCTAGGACCACGTTATTAGTCAACCCATCGATAGAAGCACCGATATGAAAAACGCTATAGCCTTACTTGATGCACGCGTCCGGCTCATCCGCCGCATCACAACGAAGTGTCAACACTGCGCCTTTGTATGCCAACAGTAAGGGCGTGGAGAACGGTTCGGTTGCCATACCAGAAACAAGGTAAGGTCGAGAATATACACGCGTCAAAGACAGGTGGGTAAAGGCGGTTAGGGTGAGGCAAAGAGGAGAAGGGCAAGTTTATTGACGTGGGAAAGCATGTTTTTTAAGATCATTGATCCACGTCTGGGAAAATTCATTTCGTTCGGACCTTCATCGATAACACGAACAGTCCTCCACAGTTCCCTCCAACCCGAATAACGTTCATCGATATGCCGAAAATCCATCAGATTCTGGGTCACGAAGCGGTTTTTACATGATCCGGGGCTAGGAATGTAGTATAGGGGAGGGGCGGCTGACTTCGGAGTTGGAACTGCGAGCATGTGCTGCAACGTGCCCCTTCCGAGATTCGTACAACGCCATCTTGAAGGCGTGAGGGGGAACCGGGGGCCGAGTCGTTCGATGTGTACGCACGTCATATGGGACCGGATACTCCTGGTACACAGATTCCGAGTGAGATCGGATGACGGCCAAAAATACCGCATTGCTTTTGGAAACGGAAGCCAAATCTGCAAAAAGATTGAGCGTGACAGTACTCGAAACTGCAACCTTCTGATAGCGAACGACAATCGAAGTCAGACGCGCTACCATTGCGCCACACACCCATAGGGATCTTGAGTTCAGTCCCGCATGATCTCGTTGAGGAAATCGGAATTCCCGATGATTTGCACGCCGCGCGGAAGGATCTATTTATGAATATTAACAAGAGCGCAAGATATATCAATCCGATATGGTGTAACGGCTAACATTGCCGCCTTTCATGTACTTCAACGCGGCAGCTCGGGGTTCGATTCCCCGTATCGGAGTTCCTTTTTTTTTTCATCTCCCTTCCAGTTATCCACAACGTCCGGCACTTGTTCAAGTTGATGTTGTACGAAGGGCATGTTACAACGCGGACCCGCAGCCCCAACTCTGAAGTCAGCCGCCTCCCCCCACCACTGGGGTTAGGAATGTGTTAGAGGATAAAGTTCATAAATAGGGTGTACGTACATAGGTATACAACATTTTTGGAACAGTGGTCTACGAGAGAGGGTCCATATGGGCCACACCGTTGATACCCCGCCCAGCTTGTCCGACCGGGTGGCACCTATCTGGGAACAACATCCACGTCTGCCTGCCGAGGGGAATCTTCCTCATCACTCCGCCTCGGTGTATCAATTGTCTCTAACCCAATCGTTTCCGCCTGGTCCGTCCGTTGCTCAGGGGGCGCCGCAAACGCAAGCCCGGTTGACACCTCTGCCGCTGCCGTGGTACTCCTCGGCGATGCAGCTCGTTTGAGGTTCAGCAGGATTCGACAACAAACGATACTGTGCATTACTCGGGCGGAGGCAGCCATGAGCCCGCTGTACTGAGGCTACATGAAAAGAGTTGGTGGTTATCAGGGTCGAGATCAGAAGATTGTGCAAGTCCCACTTACCGGTGCCAGCGCAAGAACAAGGATCGCGGAGAGGGTCAGAGCTAGATCCCCCATTCAGCATTGAATTCGCGAGCGGACGGAAGCGCCTTACCAAATAACACAAGAAAGAAAGCGACACCTGACAAATGCATTCGTCAGTGCGTTCTTTGAGAGAATGGTGCTGAATGGCTCACTATCTCGGTACACCACCCTCAGCAGTGGGGTGCCTGAAAAAACTAAAGTGGGAGGTTGAGTATCGCGATCGAACGAAGAACGGGGGGAGACCCACAATCGCTGAACCCTCTCCTGACGGTTAAAATAACAACGGCTGTCATCGGGTTCAGCTTTTATGCGGTAGCACGAAGGGCGGGATTATTACCAAGTTCAAAGACGAGGAGCATCAAAAAGTTGAAGAAAATTATCACATCCCTCTGCACGAGGTAACACCCCTTGAACGAGGCGCTGGGTGGTGGGCCGACTGATTGGATCCCATCAGTCACACGCATACCTACCACTCCCAGTCTGAAACCCACTCACAGAGCGCCGTGCGGAGATAACGCCAGGTAATAATGATCCCGGCTGTTGTCGCTACCTAGTCCCAAGGTGAGTCTCGAACATTCCCACAAGATCGACCTCGGCACAGACCACGTAAGCGGCCGATAGAGGAATGATGACCCGCTTTGACCTGTAGTATATCGCGTTGGTTCTCAGTAGAAGGATGGCTGGAAACGATCTAGGATGAGTGGCGATGGCGTCGATTGTCACTCCCGCGACTGACATTCTGAGATAGAGACCCCGAGGAAGGTGTTCCCTGTGACCAACCAATGAACATTAAACGTGAATGGGCTCCAAGGGGCAGGGTTTTCTCTCACAAGTGGCGATTTTGTAGAGAGTACCACACGTCTGAAGTGTTTCTGTTGGTCAGTTTGTGGTAGCCGCACAGCCCCCACACCTACATCATAACTTATCGCGCCATAAGGAGCGGTGTGTACTGCAAAACAGCCGAGACCCAATCAGCGCCCAATGATGCAGGGCGGAGTCTCCGACTCACTTGTGATCGTTATTGGCATATCGAAAAACGGTCCATACCGTGTTATGATAAAGAGTACCCTAGCGATACTCCATTCGCCTTGCCAGACATGCTCGACCTCGCGGTCTAAGAGGATCAACCAGTCGTGCACCTAGTGATCGGCAAACGCGCCGAGGGCGGAATGATCAAAAAAAACTTTCGCCTCCGGACGCCACAACGAGCGACGGAACGGGGTACTTACCAAGAGCGCCAACATGGAGACTTGAGGAATGGAGATAAGGTGAAAGCTTAGAACATGGAATTGAGGGATGGGGGCTTACGGTGAAGGTACTGCGGGGTTGAGCAAGGTTTCAGCGAGCGTTGCCGGATGACACTCGTGGATTTACAGGCGACGACGGCCCAGTAAGAAGGGAACACTCACCGTGACATCTTGCAACCGCCGTACGGCCGAGACGATCTCGGAAACCGTGACATTCTCCATCTTACCTGACAAAACCTGGTCCAGTCACGAGAAACAAGAGAGAGAGAGAGGGAATAGGGGGGGAGGAATAACCCTTATCCCGTTCAACACAGATGCGGGCAGAACCAATGTGTAGGCTGACAAATACGCAGCTGCGAACCTCCCATGAAAGGGGGAAGCCTATAGAAACTACTCGGAGCAGCAGGTTTGAAGTGAACCTTCCACTTTAAGCCTATCGTTGTAAAGCCAGGAAGAGGAAAAGAGCAAAAAATGCGTTTGCATCGACTCCATCAGAAGCGTGCCAAGGACGGAAGCGAGTCGCTTCGGGGAATAATCCCGTCAGGCTCTCTCGTCTGCGGGAGAACGTTGCCCCGAGGAGATCGGAGGGTGGGTAATCGTTTGCAGTATGGTTCCCCAGGACCTTGACCCGAGGAAAACAAAACGATGGCATAACCCAACGAAGTTGATCCGGCTGCGGTCAGGTCGACTTATCGCAATAGAGAAGGAATCCCCGAGTGAAATCTGCGGATTTGAGGGTGATCAGAGATGGAGCAAGTTTGCTGCAGGACCCAACGGAGGTTTCGGTGTGGGTTCGTGCCAAACCCTGCGATTCCATCATCCACTCGCTCGTCGAGACTCGAGACAACCCGACTAATCGCTGCAAAAGCGTCGCGTTCGATTCACCACAGGACCCTCACGCGCCGCGTGAGATGGACCTGGCTCCGTGGATCCGGGTTTGCGCCGAGACTAGGTTTCGGTGGGTATCCAGGGCGATCGGGATGCGGCACACCACGCAACCCGCGGTGAACACGTGCAGAGACCAGACACCCATAATCCAAAGGTCGCACACGGAAGGCGAATAGATTACCGGACAAATCAATAATAACAGATAAGGAAGTATTGTAAGGTTCGGATGCAAATAATTTACTGAAATCCAGTTCGCCAAAGGAGCCCGGATCGTTTTGGGGTTGTGATGGTTACTTAAAGCTTGCCCTTGAACATCCCCCGCACGCTTTCTGGGTCAAGAACCGCCTCGGGATAGGGAATGCTCGAAGATGAAAGGTGTTGGTGTCCTCCGTCGACGACGAGAACTTCGCCGGTGATCAAACTTGCAGCGTCGCTGAAGAGGAAGACCGTGGCGTTGGCGATATCCTGGACGGTGCCTTGACGTCCGAGGGGAATGGAGGACTCATAGGTCCGCCCATTGCTGGAAACGGTGAGGCGGCTCATGCCCTCGGTGGAGGCAATGGGTCCAGGAGCGATGACGTTCGATCGAATACCCCATGGCCCCTCCTCGACGGCGATCACACGCGAGAGGGCATCAACACCAGCCTTGGCGGAGGAGACGTGGGCTTGATACGGAAGGCCTACCAAATCGTCGTTAATACACGGTCCCGACTCAAAGCACGTCAGCTTTACCTCTGTAGTGAAGGGTAGCGCTGACATGAATATACGAGCCATGAGATTGGCGGATGTGGGGAATGGTGGCTTTGAAGGTATTGAACGTTCCAAGCTGATCGCAAGGTATGAGCCAATTCCGAACGGATGAGAGAGAACATCCTCACGGTATCAATCTCGATGACGGTCCTGTAGGCGTTTTCCGAAAGTCCAGAGAGGGGGGCGAGGAAGTTACCAGCGGCACCTACAGGTGGCCAAGGTCAGATTCCTGTTTCCTCTAGATCGAGGTGCAGACCGACTTGGACTCACCGCATATGACAAGATCGATCTTTCCAAACTTCTCGATAGTCTTCCTCACTGCCTCTTTGAGCTCATCCGGCTTTCGCACGTCCGCCTGAGCAGGAATACACGTATTCCCCGTTCCCTTAGACAGCTCCTCAGCAGCTTGAGTGAGTCGGTCCAACCTGCGTACAGCCAGTTAGTCATTACCCCCATGGAACAGAGCGCGCAGGAAGAACCGACTTTCTTCCGACAATTGTTGCATTGGCACCGTGTTTCATCTATGGCACCGCAGCCCAATTTAGCGCCAAATTCGAGGGAGAGGCAAAGGTCAAATGTGAAGGATAAACAGCAGGAACTTACTACAGCGTATGTCATCTCCTTGCAAATCCCAGACCCCCCACCGGTACAAAATAAGACCTTCCCTTTGAAGATGTCCGGCTTGAACACAGACTCAGAGTTAGCGTGTCGGGCGCGAACCGGAGCTGGGGCCATGGTTGGGTGGAGTTCGCGTTTAGCGTTTTTCGGGGGGGAAGATGGTGGTAGAAAACAAGAACAAGGACGCGGCCATCGAGCCCGAAGCGGGGAACTGTTCGAGCGTGATTGTGTCTGACATCCCTTCCGGGAATCGGATGAACCCTTTGAAATATTCGGGATCCGCCGAAGGCGGAAGCAAACTTTGCCAGTATTCGTATACTTGCTGCAGTAGTCTTTCGAAAAAAGATCACGGCGTGGGGGTAGCTGGTGACCAGTGATTGGTATACAGTTCCAGCCTGTTCCAGCGATATGTGTGGTCAAACTGGGCTGATTATGGATCGGATTTAGCTCGATTGTGGTCTCGTTTCTGCAGAAAAAGCGACCCGAGGCTCGCTTTTGGATTTTGGGCGACCTTGTCCGCAACGCGCGGCGTTCACCATGGTCTTCGGTTTTATAATCGAGACCAATCCACCTCAGTTTGACCGTACCCAATCACTGCGCCTTGTTCGGTTACGTGATAATCTAGGTCCACCTACCACCACCACCGCCACACCACCACAACCGCGATGGGCGAAATCGAGAGAGGCTTGGATTCGGTAGTCGGCAAATTATCTGACCAGAACTACGAACAATCGCTCGCCCTTTATCGTCTCTGGTTCGAGATTGGACAGACTTATTCCCAATTCCCCCCTGATCAGATCTTCGGTGCCATCTGGAACAACAGATCTTCGAGATCGATAGACCCCGCTAGCGGTAAACTCATCCACCCGACTGCTCACTTGATCCTCCGTTTCGCGAAGGATGCAGAGTCCGACGATATCCTTGGTCCACACAGCGCCGGGCTTCAAGATCGCCTCTGCACAAGAATTCTACGAGACTTCTTCGAGGACAATATGAGATCCATGCCGTACAGTTTTGGGGGCTACTCGAGCTTTGCGGATCTGTTCATTGTAGGCACGAATCTCGTCGCCCACTGGGCCAATCTCGGATACGTGAACGAAGTTGCGATCCGCAAACACATTCTTCAATCACTCACCTTTCATCCCAAACTGCACGACCACCAGGCCGATGCGCTCATCGTCCTATTCAAACTGGCGGGTGCCACCTTCGGGATGTACGCTGATCCTTCATTGGTCGACCGTTGTTTCGAGCTTCTCAAGGGCCACTACAATATTCGCGATTCGGTAAAGGGTAGATTGGTGCAGGTGCGTATGCCCCACTCAGCGAAAGGTGGCCACCGGGCTAACGCGAATTTCAGGAGGTAGTTGCGTTACGGGAGCGTGGCTGGGAGGGCCTCCCTCCCCCACCTGTATTCACGACCCAGAGGCCAATACTGGCTGGCGCGGACCAGGGGAGCCTCGATGCAACTCCCGTTGCCACACCCCAAACGCTCCCAAATGGAGATCTCGAACCGCAGATTCCTCAACCCCCTCCGCTTGAATCTGTCATCGCCATAGAGACAGACACGGTTCCTGTCTCACCCGCCGCTCAATCTCCATCCAGCAGCATCGCTACTCTGTCCGACTTCACGATCGCAGATACTTCTGATGACGAGTCTCCCATCGACCTCACAGCCATAACCTCCCATGACATCTTCTACCTCGAAGACGGGAACGTCGAAGTGTTGTGTGGGAACACATTGTTCCGCGTCCATACCAGTTTTTCGTCATTCCACTCACCCGTGCTTGGTCGGATGCTCGCGAGAGCGAACCTGGCTACCGCGGAATCACCCAACGGTTATCCCCGCATTACGTCCTCTGAAACGGCCACGGATTTTGCCACACTTCTCAAGATGATATACCTCCCAGGGTACATTATTTTGCCCCTCTGCCGATGTTTTTTTCCGTTGACTATCTCTGTCTACAGATTCCCTGAACGGAATAAAGTACCAGATTTCAACACATTCTCATCCCTCCTCCGAACCACCGCAAAGTACGAATTACCCACCGTCCGATCTCAACTACTCGAGGTCGTCCGTGATGCGTACCCAGAGACTTTCGAGGGGCTCACTTCTTCCAAACCGCTTGGAGAGTGCATTTTCAGCGGACCGGCCCCTCACCCGAATGAGGTCCTAAACCTCTTCGTCCAGCAGAAGCTCGCATCCGCATTGCCGATGGCATACTACATGGCGGCTCGGAGAGGGTTGGATTCGTTGATGGACAGAAGTCTACCACAGAGTGCCACGCTGTCTCCCGAGATCCTTCATTCCGCAATCGGAGGGCTCATGACCCTCCGTGAAATGGAGCGAGACGAGACCAATCGTTTAGTCTTTGGACCAAAAGACCCTACTCACCCCTGTTTCGCGTCGTTTTGTCCTTCGCTTGCCCCGACTTGTCCAAGGACATTTGAAATCTACCAGAAGGTTTTTGATCATGTTTTGGGTTCCTCTCAGCCGGGGACAAACATACTAGTACAGGCCCCCGAATTCTACGAGGATCGTGAAAACGGTCCTCCTTTTCCAGTTTTCCCTAAAATCTGTGATGAATTTATGAACAGGTTGGAGCGTGGGCATGCGGATTTGAGGAAGAAGGCTTGGACGATGTTACCGGATGTTTTTGGGCTAAGAGGCTGAATTCGTGTTGAGAGCGTGCTGTCGAGTTGGATTGTATGTTTACAAGTGTAATTTTGCTGACATGTATTCTGTACCCTCGAAAATTGGTTTCAACACAAATCTGAGTCGTCGAGACCTTAGGGGATGGGAGGGGATTCAATCACCTCCGCCCACCAATTAACGATGTCGGGCGAACGTCAGGCAACGACAGTCTACAACTCAGCACCTCCGTTTCAACCCAAACTACCCCCTATTCTCTATTCTAGTGTTCGAGGTTTGAGTGCGGGGAGTGGAAATGCCCGAAATGGGATGCCAACAGTCAGGACTGCACGAAGGCGTCTCGCACAACCATATCAAAAGGATGCTCGTCGATGCAGCCGAAATAGGCCCTCTGCGGACCGGAATGATTTGGGTGACCATATAATCAGCGTTCCCAGGTTGGAGAATAACTCACCGATCCGGGATACCTCTTCAAATCTGAACGAGTTCGAGCTGGTTCCCCCTCTACCGCGTGTTCCCGCAGCGACGCAAACTGTGGCAACGTTCGGTCCCCAATCTCATTGGTCGGCCGAAATATCAAGCGCTATCGGGTTTGGATGAACATCAAACAAGCGTTGTGGCGAGGCCCATCGTGGCTGAAAACGTACAGAGCAGAGCTAGGAGTTCCCGATGCCATGAACGTCTACTGGATCCCATTCTCTTGACCCCACTCCAGAAGACGGTCGATAAGATCAGCACATTCCTCCTCAGTCTCAACCCCACTCAACCAACGTTTCACTTCATACTCACCCCGACTCTCGATCTCTTTCCAAATCCTTTGCAACTCCGGGCTCTTCCTCCTCCCTCGGACCCCCCAAGGTTCAACGAAGATGTACCCTCTGTCATGCGGAGCAACGAGCCCTTGCGATTGGAGATACGCGATCAGAGAGTCCTGATATTCCACGTCGGTGTGCAATCCAACGTTCATCCTGTGACCGAGGTGATAGACATCGTAACCCTCGTCGGCCAACCGGTGTTCAAATGTGGTGAGGTTCTCGAGGAAAAGTTCCCTCGCCAAGGTCTCGTTCCAACCCTTCTGGCCGGTGATGTGAAGTGGGATAGACCAGGTCAGGTCGGGCGATTGAATGACCCGCGAATATGTTTGTGCGACACCGCTCGGAGCGCTCGCGATAGGAAACGGCGGACCAATGAACAACAAAGCGTTGAGGGGGTGAAGCGGGGACAGAGACACGGTCTGCCTATCTATTGGGAACAGATAATTGAGGTTCGTCCTGAGTCGTTGCTCCCCCTCGGAATGCGAGTAAGTAGAGGTATTTGTGGTCACAACCGCAAGTCGCCCGTGGGTAGGGACACCCCCTGTAGGGTGATTGTAAGGGTCCAATGGGTCCAAGAAGGGGCAGCGGTAATCGTATCCAGAATGACGACCTCGACGTCGAAAACATCCGTACCATCTTCGAACCGCACAGATGAAGGGGTTCACCCCTTTGTTCTAGGTTTGTAGATCGCACCAGGAACCTCCCGCGGTGGTGCGTGCTTTCCGTGACCGGAGAAGGAATGAAATAGCTGAGGAGCATTTCCGTCGGCCATCTCCGCCGAATGGGGATAACGGGAATGAAGACAAACCTTCTTAGCGTGTCCACTAGACAGTCTAGACTGGGTTACGACATCTAAGCCGCTTCCCCCGGCGCCTACTACTAGGACAACCTTCCTGGCATATCTTCCGGTTCTGCGACCCTTTCCATTCCACTCGTTTGTAGCATCCTCGGTTGCCCACGACGGGAACTTTGGGTGGTGATTGTGTCCATTCGCCACGGCCAGGTGATCAAAATTCGTCGTGATCCGAGTACGATGTCGCACATGGGATGGTCTCTTGCGACCCATTAGTTGAGATTGAAAATTCCGAAAAACCCTTTGAAGCGTTCCCGACCATTATGCCGATTCCAACGAGTGGTTTAAACGGATGTGTGGGAATAATTCGAAATGGGTAGCGAAATAGTGGTGGTAGGTCTGCACGCGGTCGTAGGTTGGGTAGAGTGGCGTGTGGGGTGGGAATGGGAAGCCAGGGTATGTCACTGTGATCAAACGAAAAACGACCATCAGCATTTTGCGAGCGGCTTTGGGAGATGAAGGAATTTGTAATCACTTGTCGGAGCAGGGGTGTTCGTGTGTAATCGCGGATACAGCGGTGTTTCTGGGAGATGTGGATACCGGGCTGAGCTGTCATCTTGTAGCCTGCGCTGGTCTTTAACGTGGCGAGCCCGAACTCCCAGCACCTATGATTGCTATCCTTTTAATTTTCTTGGTCGTAGTGGGAGTTGGGAAATCGAGTCTTCATCATCAAGCTTCAAGTACCGGGACCCACCTCGGCCATTTTCGCAGAGTCTGGATGTAATCGTGTGAGCACATCGAAGGGTCAATGACACAATACGCCGCCAGTTCAATGATGGTGAGGGAATCTGGATCAGTTCATTAGTCGAGCTTGCGAGACTATAGGGGGAGGAGGGGGGTAAAAGTCGTAGATTTGTCAGCAAACGTATTTCCTTTTGTGGTAATACATTTGCTTATCTAATTTCCGCGACTCGCCTACATAGCACGC